>Ga0194048_10000091_pt1 | contig 36991 bp, 30 predicted proteins | sample JunL225m_MetaG_FD_161685 | JGI IMG/M metagenome (GOLD analysis project Ga0194048, IMG submission 161685) | Anoxic zone freshwater microbial communities from boreal shield lake in IISD Experimental Lakes Area, Ontario, Canada - Jun2016-L222-5m | ecosystem: Environmental > Aquatic > Freshwater >...
CTCCATGACCCTGGTCACGAGATACGGCTCGGAACTAAGTCCGGTTGCAAACACGGTCGAGCAACAACAACCGTAGACCCCGCCCAGACCACTTGCAACGGATTCGGGCGGGGTCTCGACTCCCTATTTGCCGTACTGCGCGCGGTTCGTGGCGATGAACGGGCTGACCGCCTGCCCGAGATCCGATTCGGCCGAACGACGACGGCACATGCTCACGAGTCGCCCTTGTCGGGAAGCGGCACGGTGCTCCTCACCGACAGATCCCGAAGCTGGATGTCGTCCACCCCCGCAGGGGCCCCGGTGAGGGGGTCGGCGCCGGTGGCGGTCTTGGGGAATGCGATGACGTCGCGGATGCTCGTCTCGCCGGCCAGCAGCATCACCAGCCGATCGAGGCCGAGGGCGAGACCACCGTGTGGCGGTGCGCCTAGGCGCAGCGCCTTCAGCAGGAACCCGAAGCGGTCGTCGGCCTCCTCGGCGCTTAGGCCGATGCACTCAAACACGGCCGACTGCACCTGCTGATCATGGATACGGATTGATCCGCCGCCGATCTCGAGCCCGTTCAGCACCACGTCGTAGGCGAGACTGCGCACGCTTCCCGGATCGGTGCCGAGCTTGTCCACGTCATCCGGGTGCGGAGCCGTAAATGGGTGGTGCAGGGAGTCCCAGCGGTTCTCGCCGGCGTTCCAGCCCACCAATGGGAAGTCCTCAACCCACAGCGGCGCCCACACGCCCTCGGGGATGAGGCTCCAGCGCTCGGCAAACCGGGCGCGCAGGGTGCCGAGCACCTCAGACGCCACCTGCTCGTCGTCGGCCACCAAGGTGATGAGGTCGCCAGGCACCGCACCGAAATCTGCGATGAGGCCATCGAGGAACTTGGCCACCGGGGAGCGCAGTGTGCCGTCCTCCTGCACGATCGCCCACACCAAGCCCTTCGCACCAAGCGCCTGGGCCTCGGCCATCAGCTCGTCGCCATCCTTGCGCGACACACCCTCACCGGCGCCCGGCACCACCAGCCCGCGCACCACTCCCCCGCCGTCAACCACTCCCTTGAACACTGCAAAGTCGGTGGCCCCGGCAGCGTCGGTCCAGTCCTGGATCTCCATTGCAAAGCGCAGGTCGGGACGGTCGCTGCCATAACGGCGCATGGCCTCGTGGTACCCCATACGCGGAAATGGCGTGGGGATCTCGATGCCCGCCTCGGCGAAGCACGCGACCAGCACCTGCTCGGTGAGGTCCTCAATGTCCTGGGGCTCAACGAACGATGCCTCGATGTCGAGCTGCGTGAACTCGGGCTGGCGGTCGGCGCGCAGATCCTCGTCACGGAAGCAGCGGGCAATTTGGTAGTAGCGCTCCAACCCGCCCACCATGAGCAGCTGCTTGAACAGCTGGGGGCTCTGGGGAAGGGCATACCAGTTGCCCTGGCTCAGGCGCGAGGGCACCAGGAAGTCGCGTGCGCCCTCGGGCGTGCTGCGCGTGAGCACCGGGGTCTCAACCTCAAGAAAGCCGTCGTCGTCGAGCACACGGCGCATGGCCCGCGCCACACGGGCGCGCAGTTCGAGGGCCGCGAGCCGCCGGGGCCGGCGCATGTCGATGTAGCGGTAGGTGAGCCGCAGCTCCTCCGACGGCTCAGTCGTCTCGTCCTCCACGCTGAACGGCACCGGCTCGGTCTCGGCCAGACGCTCCAGCTCGGTGACCGCCAGCTCCACCGATCCGGTGGGAATGCGTGGGTTGATGGTGGCATCGGAACGCGCCACCACGGTGCCGGCCACGCTGATGACGTCCTCGAGGTGCAGGCGCTCGGCAGCCGCGTGTGCCTCCGGGGCCTTCTCGGGGTGGAACACCAGCTGCAGCATGCCGCTGCGATCGCGCAGGTCGATGAAGATGATGCCGCCGTGATCACGACGACGGTGCACCCATCCGGCAACGCGGACGTCCTGCCCGGTGGCCTCGGCGGCGCCCACCGCGGTGTGCGTGCGAAAGCGCGCTGCGCCGATCATGCGCCACTCCCGGACAGCCGGGCCACGAGGTCCGAGACCGGCACCTCCACCTGATCGCCGCTCTGCATATCCCGCACCGTCGCAACCCCCTCCGCGTGTTCGCGCGGCCCGATGATGATCACGTTGTCAGCACCAAGCCCAGAGGCGTGGCGCATCATTGCCTTCAGCCCCTTGCCCGCTGTGCCGGCCTCCACCCGCAGGCCCGACCGTCGCAGGTCGCGCAGTACGGGCATCAGCTCCATGCGGATGTCGGCATCGGGAATTGCCAGATACACGTCCACGATCTGGGCACTCGCGGCCTCCTCGCCGAGGGCGAGGGTGATCCGCTCCACGCCGGTGCCAAATCCCACGCCCGGGACCTCAGGGCCGCCCAGCGACTCCACCAGACCGTCGTAGCGCCCGCCGCCGCCGATGCCGCTCTGGGCACCCAGGCGGTCACACGTGAACTCGAACACCGTGCGCGTGTAGTAGTCGAGGCCCCGCACGAGCGTGGGGTCCTCGTCAAACGGGATGCCAAGCAGGCGCAGACCGTCGAGTACCCGGGTGTGGTGCTCTGACGCGGCGTCGGTGAGGTTGTCCACAAGCCGCGGGGCGTCCTTCATTGCCGCCTGCACCGCATCGTCTTTCATGTCAAAGAGGCGCAGGGGGTTCTCGTCCATGCGTTCACGGGCATCTCTGGGCAACGAGTCGGCCAGTGGCGTGAGGTGCGCGATGAGGCGCTCGCGGTAGAGCCCACGGCCGTCGGGGTCGCCCATGCTGGAGATACGTAGCCGCACCCCGGGCACGCCAAGCCGGTCGTAGAGATCGGCCAGGAGCGCGATCATCTCCACGTCGAGCAGCGGGTCCTCGCTGCCAAAGGCCTCAGCCCCCACCTGCCAGTGCTCGCGGAAGCGGCCCGACTGGGGCGCCTCGTACCGGAACATCGGCGCCAGGTACCACAGCTTGACCGGCTGCGGCAGCTTGTGCATGCCGTTCTCAACGTACGCACGGGCCACGGGAGCCGTGCCCTCGGGGCGCAGCGTGAGGCTGCGCCCACCGCGGTCGTCGAACGTATACATCTCCTTGCGCACGATGTCGGTGGCCGTTCCCACCCCGCGCACAAACACGTCGGTCTCCTCGAACGTGGGCGTGGTGATGCGTCCAAATCCATTGGCCGCCATCAAGTCGGCGCCGGTGCGTTCAATAAGCGCCCGCACTCGCGACTCGGCCGGAAGGACGTCGCGCGTCCCGCGTGGCGGCACTAGGCGCGCCCCTGCGACTTCATCCAGCGCTTCAGGGCCATGCGGTAGCTCAGGCGGTCCAGCAGCATGCCCAGCGGGATCATGAACACGAAGATCGCCAGGCTCCACGCCAGCGCGATCGCCGGCGTGTCCTTATTGATGAAGTACAGGAACATGAAGAAGATGGCCGCGGCGATTCCACCGCGGATGAACACGCTCTTCAGTCCCGGCCGCCGCGGGGCGCCCTTGGGCAGCCCATCCTTGCGCTTGGCGGGGTGATTACCCGACTCCTCAGCGGCCACCTTGGCCTCACGACGGGGATTCTTTACCGGTGGTGGACCGGCGGTTGGCCTGCGGCGACGCTTGGGGGCGATCTCTCAGTCCTCCATGATCGCGTGCGGGCGGAGCGCCCGCACGTGTGCCTCGACCACCTGGGCCGGGCGAAACTCCGGGAGCCCCAGCGATGCCGGCGTACTCCCCTCTAGGGCATCGCGGGGAACCAGCCCCACGAGCTCTGACCCGGCGATTGTACGGCCCCGGGCCCCGGCCTCGCTGCGCACCCGTGCCACGACCTGTGCAATGGGGGTACGCCGGTAGTCCTCGATGTTCATCGATACCTGCGCGCGACCCGTCTCCGGGCACAGCAGCCCCAGCGCCCGCACCCCGGCAAGCCCCGTTCCATCGGGTCGCTCGCGCACCGCGGCCGCGATAGACCGTGCGTCGTCAAGGCCGCCGTCGGCAAGCCACATGTTCCAGGCCACGAGCGGCGCGCGCGCGCCCACCAACGTGACGCCCGCCGACTCATGGGGCTGCTGCGGACCGCTATCGGCGACCACCTCGCCCCGCTCCATCGCAGCCGCCAACGCGCCCGACCCGCGAGTGCGCAACCGGGCCGGGCGCTCCCGCCCCTCCCCGGCCGCGCGTCCGTACAGCAGGCAGGGCACGCCCACCTCGGTGCCGATGCGGAATGCCGCGAGCACCGCCGCATCCACCGCCGCGTCCATGTCGGCCTCGTGCATGGCCACGAAGGGCAGCACGTCAAGCGCTCCAACGCGTGGGTGCACGCCCGCCTGAGTGCGCAGATCGATGAGATCACGGGCAGCGGTGGCCAGGGCAACCCCAGAATCAACCAGCGCCAGCGGCGATCCGGCGAGGGTGATGACTATCCGGTTGTGGTCAGCATCGGCATGGACGTCGAGCACCCGCACCCCCGCAACGCCGGCCGATGCCACGAGCCGATCGATCAGGTCGGCGCGGCGGCCCTCGCTACAGTTGGGCACGGCCATGAGGGCGGCGTTCTGCCGCCCCGCCAATCTCCGCGCGGCAGCCGTGGCCGTCGTCGCGGACACCGTCACATCACCACCCATCGGGGTCGTTTCTGCGCACGCTTGTCAGGCTGCTCACTTTTCTCCGGCCATACAAGTGGTCGGTTGCCGTCACGGCGATTGCCGCGCTCGGGTTGATGGGCTGCACCATCACGTTGCCGTACATCACCAGGCGGATTATTGACGACGTCCTGAACGGCCAGCAGCAAGATGCCCTGCTCCCCCTGGTAATCGGCGTGATCGTGATCGGTGTCATCCGGACCATCTTCGCGCTCATGCGCCGCATCATGGCGGGAAGCGTGAGCCTCTCGGTGGAGTTCGACCTGCGCGGCCTCGTGTTTGCACATCTGCAGCGCCTCTCGTTCGGGTACTTCGACCGCATGCCGGTGGGCCAATTGATGTCGCGGGCCACCAGCGACCTGCAGACCGTGCGCTTCTTCCTCGGGTACGGCCTCATCTTCCTGTTCATGCACTTGTTCACGCTGGTCTTTGTCACCGTGGTGCTGCTGTTCATCAACGTTTCTCTCACCATTTTGGCGCTGCTCATGGGCCCCGCACTGGCCCTGGTGGCAATCCGGTCGAGCCGTCGCACCCATCCGGTGCTCGTTGACGTGCAGCAGAAGGAGGCCGACGTCACCCAGACGGCCGAGGAGAGCATCGCCGGAATCAGAGTGGTGAAGGCGTTTGGGCAGGAGGTGGCCCAGGCCGACCGGTTCTCGGTGCGGGCCCATGCCGAGTTCTCCCGCAGCATGGATGCCGCCCGCCTGCAGAGCTTCTACCAGTCGCTGATGGGGTTCCTGCCCGTTCTCGGCGTGGCCGTGGTCATCGCCGTGGGCGGCACCATGACCATCAACGGCGAGCTCACACTGGGTGAGTTCGTGCAGTTCTACCTGTACCTCGCGCTCCTCACATTCCCATTCCGCTCCATCGGAATGCTGATCGGCAACGCCCAGCGCGCATCGGCCAGCGGCCAGCGTGTGTTTGAGATCCTCGACACCGAGCCCGAGATCCAGGAGGCCGACCACCCCGTGCCCCTGCCCATGGGCGGCGGCGGCGCCGTCCGCATCGAAGGAGTCACCTTCGGGTACGACCCCGATCGCCCCGTGCTGCACGGGGTGACCCTCGACATCCCTGCGGGCCGGGTGGTGGCCTTCATCGGTACCACGGGGTCGGGCAAGAGCACCATCACCCAACTGATCCCCCGCTTCTACGACCCACAGCATGGCCGGGTGATGATCGATGGCGTGGATGTGCGCGACGCACCGCTCGACGACGTGCGCCGCGCCGTGGGCATGGTTGGACAGGAGCCGTTCCTGTTCTCCGACACCGTGCGGGCCAACATCGCATTCGGCCGCCCCGAGGCAACCGACGCCGAGGTGGCCGAGGCAGCGCGCCTCGCCCAGGCCGACCCATTTATCCGGGCACTGCCCGAGGGATACGACACGGTGGTGGGCGAGCGCGGATTCACCCTGTCGGGCGGACAGCGCCAACGCGTGGCCATCGCCCGCGCCTTCCTCGTGGATCCCCGGGTGCTGGTAATGGATGAGGCCACGGCATCGGTGGATGCATCGACCGAGCGCGAGATCTCGGAGGCGCTCAGATCGGTGATGCGCGGGCGCACCACAATCATCATCGCCCACCGCCTCTCCACCATCAGCCTGGCCGAGGAGATCGTGCTGGTGGACGGCGGTCGCATCGCTGCGCGCGGCACCCACGAAGAGCTGTATGCCAGCAGTTCGCTGTACCGCGAGATCCACGATCAGGGCCTCGCCCGGCCCGATGAACTCGTCTCGAGCGACGCCTGATGGGCTCGCACCCGGTGGGACACGGACACGCCGGCGGCATGCTGGGCCCCGTGCGCGACGAGGAGGACGAGCAGCGCGCCAGCCGCCGCCCCCGCCGCAACATGCGCCGCCTGCTGCCGTACTTCCGCCCGTACCGCCGACGCGTGATCTGGACGATCATCCTCATGCTCGTGGTCACCGCAGCGGGGCTCGCGGGCCCGGCGCTTGCGCAGGTGGCCATTGACGACGGCATCTCCAAGGGCAGCGTCACCGCGCTTATCGTGATCGTGAGCGTGTTCGTGGTCATTGGCCTCATCGGCTGGATCGCCGGGTACTGGCAGTCGTATCTGTCGTCGTGGGTTGGTGAGCGCGTGCTGCTTGACCTGCGCAGGCAGCTGTTTCGCCACATGATGCGGTTGGAGCTCGGCCACCATGAGCGCACCCCAACCGGGCGGAGCGTGAGCCGACTTACGTCCGATATCGAGGCCGTCAATCAGCTGGTGGTGGAGGGCGCCACATCGCTCGTGATCAACGGCCTGTCGCTGATCGGCGTCATCATCATCCTCACCGTGTACGACTGGAAGCTGGCCATGGCCGCCTTCCTCATCTTCCCCATCCTCGCCGTGGGCACGTGGTGGTTTCGCGTCAAGGCCACGGCCGCCTATCGGATAACCCGCGAGCGTGTGGCCACCGTGCTCACCGTGCTTCAGGAGACCCTCTCTGGCGTGCGCGTGGTGCAGGCGCATGGGCGCCAGGAGGAGGCCCGTCGTCGCTTCCGCGAGGCCAACGCCGACTACCGCAAGGCCAACATGACCACGGTGACGGTATCGGGGATCTACTTCCCGGCCGTCGAACTGTTGGCAGCGCTCGGGACCGCACTCATCCTCTGGTACGGCGGCAACCGCGTGCTGAATGCCGACTTGAGCGTGGGTGTGATGGTGGCCTTCATCGGCTACCTCGCATCGTTCTTCGATCCGATCCAGCAGTTGTCGCAGCTGTACAACACCTTTCAGTCCGCCATGGCCGCATTGGAAAAGATCTTTGGAGTGCTGGAGACCGACCCGGGTATCTCCGACCGGCCCAACCCGAGAGATCTGCCCGATATCTCGGGGCGGGTGCAACTGGATCACGTCTCGTTTGGATATGGGCGCGAATACGTGATCAGAGACGTGAGCCTGGACATCGCAGCGGGCAGCACCGTGGCGCTGGTGGGTGCGACCGGCGCGGGAAAGTCCACTCTCGCCAAACTGATCGCGCGCCTGTACGACCCCGACGAGGGCGTGGTGTCGGTTGACGGCATCGACCTGCGCGATGTGCGGGAGGAGTCGCTGCGCTCAGAGATGGGAATCGTGCCCCAGGAGGGGCATCTGTTCAGCGGCACCATCGCCGACAACGTGCGATTCGCCCACCCCCAGGCCACTGACGACGAGGTGCGCCGCGCGCTCGACACGGTGGGGGCTCTGGAGTTCGTTGATTCTTTGCCCGACGGGGTCGACACCGATGTACAGGAGCGGGGGGCACGCCTCTCCGCCGGTCAGCGCCAGCTCATCTGCTTTGCCCGCGCCCTCGTGCCCAACCCCAAGCTCATCATCCTCGACGAAGCCACGTCATCTATTGACATCGGCACCGAGCGCCGTATCGAGGAGGCACTCGACCGCCTGCTCGTGGGCCGTACGGCAGTGGTCATCGCCCACCGGCTGTCCACCATCCGGCGCGCCGATCGCATCGTTGTGGTGGATGACGGCCGGGTGGCCGAGCAGGGGAGTCACGACGAGCTGATGCGGGCCGGTGGCCTGTATGCCGGTCTCTACGCCGACTGGGAGCAGGCCTCGCAGTGATCGCGCCTATCGCGTAGGTTTACCGCAACGACCCCCGGAAGGATCCGCGATGCCACCACGCAAGTCGCAACGTCTGTCTATCGGCGCGTATCTGATTGACGCCCTCAGGAAGCGGGGGGTCAACCATGTGTTTGGTGTCCCCGGCGACTTCATCCTCGGCCTGTACGAGATCGGCACCGAGCGCGGAATGGACATGGTCAACTCCACGCGCGAGGAGGCCGCCACATACGCCGCCGATGGGTATGCGCGCGAGAAGGGCCTCGGCGCGGTTGCAGTGACCTACGGCGTGGGCATGGTGGCCACGATGGCGGCGCTCGGTGGCGCCAACAACGAGATGGTGCCTGTGGTGGTTATCGGCGGCGCACCCGGTTTGGGCGAACGCGATGGCCGCCGCATTCACCACTCGGTGAGCGACAACCTCGACGCTCCGCGACTCATGGTGGATCACCTCACGTCGCACTCGGTGCTTCTCGACAACGCCGACACCGCCTACGCGGAGATCGACTGGATCCTCGACCACTGCATGCAGGAACTTCGCCCGGTGTTCATCGAGTTGCCGCGCGACCTCATCTCGGCGGTCCCCAACCAGGTGTATTCGCCGCCGCACACCATCGTCCGGTCCACCAGCATCCCCGAGCACACCGATGCCTGCGCTGACGACCTGGTGGCAACCATCCGTGCCGCGCGTCGGCCCATCATCAACGTGGGCAATGAGGTTGTGAAGCGCCGTCTGGGTACCCGCGTGCTCGCGCTTGCCGAGAGGATGAACATCCCCGTGGTCGAAACCGTCATGGGCAAGGGCGGCGTGAATGAGGACGAATCGTCCCTCACCCTTGGCGTGTACAGCGGCGCGGGCACAATCCCCGCCCTGCGGACGTTCGTTGAATCGGCCGATTTCGTGATGCAGTTCGGCGTGAACGTCAACGACATCACCACCGGCGGGTTCTCGAGCGCGATCGACGACGCGCGGTCCAGCAACGCCTATGACGGACTCGCTCGAGTGCACCACCGCACCTACAGCGACGTGTGGCTCCCCGACCTGCTCCGCGCGCTCGAGCGCCGCGCGTTGCCGAAGAAGCGCGTCCCGGCCACGCTGCCGACTGGGTGGGCACGACCCGTGAAGATGACGGGGCGCCTGACCACCGACATGGTGTCCGCCGCGCTCAACGAGTTCATCATCCCGTCCGACATCGTCGCATGCGACGTAGGCGTGGCTGCCCACTTGGCGATGGACGTGAAGATGCGCCGGGCAACCCAGTTCCACATCGCACGCCTGTACGTGGGCATGGGGTTCGCCATGCCTGCCGGCATCGGCGCCGGGCTCGCACGGGGGAAGGGGCGCCCGATCATCCTGGTGGGCGATGGCTCCTTCCAGATGACCGGGTTCGACCTCTCCACGGGTATCCGCGAAGGACTCAAGCCCATCGTCATCGTCATGGACAACCATGGCTACGGCGCCGAGCGCAGCATCAAGGACGGCCCCTTCAATGACGTCAGTGTGTGGAACTACGCGGCGGTGGCCGATGTGGTGGGTGGCAAGGGAACCCAGGTGGCAACCGGCGTGGAACTGCGCGACGCGCTGACTGCCGCGCGGCGTGACAACCGCAACTCCCACATCATCCAGGCCGATCTCGACCCCCTTGATGTTCCGCGCGCACTCAAGGCCCTCGGGAAGGGACTTGCGGCCCTGATGAACGCGAAGTAATCGCGCGGGCCTGTGCTACCTTTTCGCCCGGCCGGGAGGCAGTGGGGGATCGTCTAGTTGGTAGGACACTGGGTTCTGGTCCCAGGAGCGGGGGTTCGAGTCCTCCTCCCCCAGTGAGTCCTCTTCAGAGGTCCTCGCGGTGAACATGAAGTACCCAGTAGGCCTACGTGGCGCATTCGTCTAGGGGCCTAGGACGCTGCCCTCTCACGGCGGTAACACGGGTTCAAATCCCGTATGCGCTACTCAATACGAGGGGCCGCTCATTGAGCGGCCCCTCGTCGTGCCATCGCCCTGCCCACGTGGTCAGCCAGTGACGACGATGTGACGCGCACGGCGTGGCATCACCACGGTGGTGCGCTGAACCGCACGGGTACCCCCCGTCGGCGCGAATGCCACGCGCAGACCAACCCGGATCGAACGGCGCGAGACCGCCATTCGTCCTGCCCGGGTGAGTGTGCAGCCAACGCGGTAGATACCACCCGCGCGAACCGTCCGGGAGCCCGCACACACGGCGCTGCGGACGCCTGCACTCGTACCTACAACCGTGACCTTGCCGGCCGACGGCAGTGTCACCTGGACAGATGCCCCAGCGACCCGTGCGGCTGCGCTCTCAACAGCAAATGCGGTCGGCGCCGAAGTCGGCGTCGTCGGTGCCTCATTCGCCTCGGCGGGTGCAGGCGCGACCGGGGCCGGATCGAAGCGGGCGGTCGCCGTCTTGGCCCCGTCCATTGTCACGGTGCACGCCGAGGCGCTGCCTGAGCAGTCGCCGGTCCACCCCGCGAACGACGAGCCGCTTTCCGGCGTCGCCGTGAGTACCACCGTTGTTCCGTCGGCAAATGTCCCCGTACAGGTCAGCCCACAATCGATGCCCGACGGCGAGGACGCCACCGCGCCGGCACCCGCGCCCGAACGGCTCACCACCAGCGCCCGGGCAGGTGGACGTCGCAGTTGGGTGAGCGTGTTCATCGACGCCGAGTACAGATCTTCGCCATTCGCCGAGAAGGCCAGGGCGGTCCCGAAGTCGGCGTTGTCCCACTCCGCACACTCTGGACCCGTTCCGGCTGCCCAGATGCACCCGGCCGTTCCCGGCAGTTGCGTGATGGCAGCCGTCTGCGGATCGATCGACACAGCGGCCAGTCGGGTGCCGCCGGCCACGTATCCGTTCAGGCCATGGGGCGAGATCGCCAAGGCGTCGGCCTGACCCACGCCGTACGCGGTTGCGCAATTTGCATTCGGAATCTGGGCCTGGTCCTGCAGGCAGTTGCGCTCGGTCAGCAGGCCGGTTACGCCATCTCGAGCGAATGCGACGACGTATCCGCTCTGGGCCCCGACGAGCACAGACGTGCCATCGGTGCTTACAGCGACGGACCACGGGTACGACACCGCCCCGCTCGCCGACGCCGTGCACCCGCTCGGCGCCGGTGCGTCGGCGATGCACCAGCCCGACCCGGCAGGCTGCGAAAGCCGCCCCGTCGTGGCGTCACGGCTCAACCCGATCACCGCCTGCCCCAAATAGAGCGTCGCGTACAACTGCAAGCCATCCGGGCTCATCGCGAGGCCAGCCGGGTAGTTGAGAAGATCGATAGTGCCGCCGGTACATGGCCCGCCCGCCGTCACATCCCGCACACAGTCGTTTGGCGTCAACACCCCGGTCACGACATCCCGGCGGAACTGAAGGATCGTGTTTGTGTCGCCCACCGCATACACGTCGCGACCATCCGGCGACGCCACGAGGAACTGCGCCCGGTTCCACGCGACGCGCTGATTGGCGGGGACGCGACTGCAGCCTGGGATCCCCGAGGCGGTACTGGTGAGGCACCCATTGTCCGCACCGGACTTCTGCGTCAGCGCGCCCGTCGACGGATCGCGATCAAATGACTCGACGGCACCGGCGCTTCCAGTGTGGCTGAGCGTGTACGCGTTCTGGCCATCTGGGGAGAGCACGATCGCCCAAGCGTTCCTGGCAGAGCGAGTCGGCGTGTCAAACGGAACGCCGGTCGACTCGGAGACAGCGCCCGTCACGGCACTGCGATCAAACGTGTTGATCGACATTCCGTAGTAGTTGACGGCGTACACCATCGTGCCATCGGCACTCACCACATCGCTCTTCAACCCATAACCGAAGGTACCGACCGTGCACGGCGGCTGAAGGAGCGCGGTCATGCTGATGCAGTTGCCTGGACTCATCCCGCCAATCCCCGTGGCAGAACCCGAAGCGAGCCCCAGACCTGCAAGCCCAGCGACGAGGGCGCCAACGCCCGCGGCCCATCGGAAGATCCTCAGTGTCGCCAACGTACCCTTCCTCTCAGCCGGTGACCGGCGTCGGTGCTGCTGTTCGCGCGAGGGTCACGGCCCGCGCCGCCGTCCGTACCGTCCCGCCGGCGGGCCGATACGCCACGACCAGGCGAACCCGGAAGCCGTGCGTGGCCCGCTCTGCTCGTGTTGCCGGCGTCAGCCGGCACGCCACCGCGTAGCTCTGAGTGTGCCGCGCGATCGCGGCACCGGCACACGCGCGAGTGGTCGCCCCGACGCGGGTACCAACCACCCGGATGCGCCCTGGTCCCGGCACGCGCACGGTGGCGACGATCGCCGCCCTCCCTGTCCTCATCGCGCCCAGCGTGAATGCATTCGACGGGCCGGATGACGAGCCAGGTGCGTCACTTGCCTGCTGCCCGTTTGCTTCCGGCACAGGCAATCCGCCCCCACTGGCCGCGGGCGTCACTCCCCCGCTCGGGGTCGACGCCCCCGACCCGCCCTGCGCGTTGGTGGCCACCACCGTGAACGTGTACGGCACGCCATCGGTGAGCCCGGTGACCGTGCAGGCGGTCGCGCCGGTCGTGGTGCACGTGGCCCCACCGGGGCCGGCGGTCACCGTGTAGCCGAGAATGGGCGAACCGCCATCGTCGCCTGGCGGGGTCCACGACACCGTGGCCTGCCCGTTGCCGGCCGTTGCGGTGACGCCCGTTGGCGCGCCAGGCGCCGTGACAGGCAGGCGGAACAACGCGAGCCCCGCCGCAGGCGTCGTTGCGCTGCAAGCGACGTTCAGACAGATGCCCGAGAACGGTCCGCCGACCACGAAGCCGTGGTCTCCGGATGCCATGACGTCAACCTGCTGATTGAGCCCATCGCCGATTGCGCTCCAGGAGGAGCCGTCCCAGGAGAGCACGTGCGGCAATGCCGCGCCCCCGGCAACCAGTGTTGACCCGGCGAAGCCCAGGGAGCGCACTGCAGAGCCACCGAATGGCGCCGAGCCCAGTGCGGTCCACGCGCCCGAACCGGGCGCGAGGACATCCCCCGCCCCGAGTCGCTCGCCCACGTAGGGCGTTCCGCCGCGCGCGGCAACCCAAGGACCATACGGCCCGTTCACTCCCGTGAGAGCCGCCTCCCACTGCGTCCCGGTCCACCGAGCGACGTATCTGGTACCCGGCGCCGGGCTCGATCCGTCGTTCAGCGCAGCCGTGAACCCGCCCCCGAAGTACGCATCGCCGGTCAGCGCATCAACCGCCACGGTCTCAGCGCTCGCATTGAGCCCGCCCCCGAGGGATGACCACATGCCGGCGGGCGTGATGCGCCCCGCGTAGCCGGAGAACGTGCCGCCCACGTACACGGTGCTCCCATCTGACGCCAACTGGAGCACCGAACCGCCCCCGACCGGCGATGCGGGCGCAGGTTGCCATGCAGTGCCATCCCACCGGGCAAGTACCCCGGGACCGGTTGGCGATCCCATGTGATGGAAGTCCCCGCCCGCCCACAGGTCTCCGTTCGCGGTCACGGCCAGCGAGCGGACGTTGTTCGAACCGGTGATGCTGTCAACGCCCGACCCGACCGCGGCCCAGACTCCCGTGTAGAGGTCGTAACGAGCGACACCATTCACCGCCCCGACACCGGAGGCAGTGGTGAAGCTGCCCCCCGCGTAGACGTAGTGCCCGTGGAGGGCAAGGGTCTTGACGGTGCCCCCCGAGAGCCCATTCAGGGCTTCCCACGCACCCTGAAGGGGCGCGGCCTGAGCGACGCCAGCCATGCCCGAGAGCCCTGCAATCGATGCGAGGCAACCGAGCGCTGCCGATGGCACCCGACCGGCTCGGATAGATGAACGTGACAATGCGCTGCGCTCCCTCTGGCCACATGGATTGAGGAATCATCATATATGATGATTCCTCACCATATGTGCCCGGGCGTTTGCGCATCACCTCCGCTCGCATGCACGTCGGGCCCAAGATTGCGCCCAGTTGTGGGACGATTCGCGAAAGACGCTCCGATGACCGATACACCACCGTCCACCCGTGCCGCTGTCCGGCGCGAACGCACGCGCAACGCACTCATCGCCACTGCGGGGGATCTCCTCGCCCGCGGGGAGACCAGCGCGACGATCCAGAACATCACGGACCAGACCGATGTCGCCGTCGGCACCTTCTACAACCACTTCTCGTCGAGGGAGGACCTGTACGACGCGGCTGTTCTGACCGCGCTGCAGACCATCGAGCAGCACACCCTTGCCGTCCAGGCGCAGGCGAGTGGAGACCCCGCCGAAGTGGTGAGCATCGGGATCCGGTGCTTCGGGCGGATGCCGGAACAGTTCCCACGCGAGACCCGCATCGTCTCGGAGGCCGCGAAGTTCCGTCCGCTCGGCCCAGCGGTGAGCGACCGATTCCGCAGCGACGTCCATGCGGCTGTTGAGGCGGGGCGATTCCGGTGCGACGATCTGGAGATGACACTGCTTCTGGTTGCTGGCGGGATGACCCGCATCATCACCAGCCGCATCAGCGACCCCTCGCTCGACGTCGCGCGCGTTGACAACGCGACAGCCATTGCGCTGCGCATGCTGGGTATGGATGCAGCCGAGGCCGACGAGATGGCGCATCGCCCGCTTCCGGCATGAGATGACGCTCGGGCCGTCCCCCGGCCAGCGATGACGAGCCAGACCCCCGGCCCAGACGGTGCCCGGGCTCTGCTGCGCGACCGCAACGTGTCGCGCCTGCTGGGCTCGCAACTTCTCAGCACCCTCACATTCGGTGTGGTGGCCGCCGCCCTTGGCTGGCAGGCATTCCAGCGCACCGGCAGCCCGCTCACGCTTGGGCTCATTGGCCTCGCGGAGTTCATCCCAGCGCTCATCTTCGCGCTGCCCGCAGGCCAGATGGCCGACCGGCTTGACCGGCGCAAGGTCACCGCAGTCGGTATGGCCATCGTGGTGCTCATGTCCATCGCCCTGGCCCTCGACGCCGGTGCGGGCGACACCTCAGCGCTTCCCCTCTACTTCATGGCCGCGGGGCTCGGTGCCGGCCGGGCATTTGCGAGTGCCGCGTTCTCCCCCATGCTCGCCGCGGCGGTGGCAGCACGGGACCTTCCCCGCACCATGGCCCTGTCGTCATCCACCTGGCAGGGAGCGCTCATCGTGGGGCCCTTCCTCGGGGGTGTGCTGCAGGCCACGGGCAACATGGTGCCGTACCTGTGCGCCGCAGCCATTGACGTGGTCGGTGTCGTCCTGCTGCTCGGGGTGTCGCGCGAAGTGGGCACCGCACACCGCCAATCGGTGTCGGGGCCACCCACCATGCGCGATGCCACGGCGGGCCTCAGGCTCATTTTCGCCACGCCCGCCCTGCTCGGGGCAATCAGCCTCGATCTGGTTGCGGTGCTGTTCGGTGGCGCCACGGCGCTGCTGCCCGTTATCGCGACCACCATCCTGCACGTGGGTGCCGTGGGCTATGGCGTGCTGCGCGCAGCACCCGGCATCGGCGCGGTGGCCGTGGGCATTCTGCTGTCCGGGCGCCCCATCCGTGCCCACGTGGGGCCGATCCTGCTCATCTCGGTGGCCGGGTTCGGGGTATTCACGATTCTGCTTGGGGTCAGCGACTCGTTCTGGCTCACATTTGGCGTGCTGCTGCTGCTCTCAGCCAGCGACATGGTGAGTGTGTTCATCAGGTCAACGCTGGCGCCGCTTCTCACCCCCGCACACCTGCGCGGGCGCGTGGTTGCCGTGGAGCGCGTGTTCGTGGGTGCGTCCAACGAACTCGGGGCATTTGAGAGCGGCCTCCTGGCGCAGTTCATCGGCACGGTCGGGTCAATCGTGCTGGGCGGTGCGCTGTCCATTGCCGCCGCGGGGCTGTGGGCCCTGTTCTTCCCGGGTCTTCGCAAGATCAACCGCTTCGAGGAGATCACCCCGGCCGTTGATCCGGACGCCGTTCGCAGCTAGGCAGCGATTGCCTCACGGATCAGCCCGGCCGTCTTCACCGGCTGCTGCAGCAAGAAGAAGTGACCACCGAGGTCGACCGGCACAATGTCCATGCGGTCGCCGTAGCGCCTCACGGCGGTGTCGGAGAGCAGGGGAGCAGAGGCGAATACCTTCACTGTGAGCGCGAGTGCGTCCGCACGGGCGAGTGCATCATCCATGTCCCAGCGCATCAGTTGGTCCATCATCCCGATGGCCACCTCGGCATCGGCGCGGCACATTGCACGCGTCACCCGGTCGATGAGGGCGGGGTCGCACCCCGGGCCGGCGGCGCGATCGCACATCGTTCGCATGGCGCCGGCGAAGTCTGCCCGGAAGGGGTCGAGAAACGCGTCGGCGGCCTGCGCTGATTGCCGCGGGTACATGTGCATGTATGTGAGACCGTCGAGCGAAATGACCCGGTTCCCGGTGCCCGCGAGCACCGTCTCAAGGGCCACTGCCGCGCCCATTGAATGCCCCACAATTACGGCCTCATGCATGCCCTCGCCCACGGCCACGGCGCCAACTACGGCGGCCAGATCATCAATGCTCCAGTGCCGGGAGGTTGCCGTGGAGTCACCGTGCCACGGCAGGTCGAGCGCCAGCACCCGGTGGTCGCGGGCCAGGTCGGCGGCGACGCCGTCGAAGTCGGTGCGGCGGCACGTCCATCCGTGGATGAGCACCACATCTGGCCCTCTGCCGCGGACGTCGTACACGACCTCTGCGCCGGGCAGTGCGTGCACCAGACCTCGGCGACTCGATGATTCCTGATCGCGTATGACGAAACCTCATCGTGGGGCGTCGGGACAGGGCAATGGTATCGGCCCCATCCCGTACAATCGGATTCCTTTCCCTGAGGAGCCCCCGTGAAGCGCGCCCTACTCACTCTTGCCGTCGCGGCATCTGCTGCCGCCCTTCCCGCGGTGTCCCTTGCCGCCGACCATGCAGACATGCCCACGACGGGACCCATCCGTACCGGGCCGTCCATCACCTACGACGCCCCGGCAGTGAACCGCGTGCGCCAGAGCGTGACGTCGCTCAACCAGGATCAGAAGGACCGTCTCGTACAGGCCATCCTGCTGCTCAAGGCCACGCCCTCGCCCTGGGATTCGCGATTCTCGTGGTACGACAACTTTGTGTGGTGGCACCGCAAGGCATTTGCGTGTGAGGTTGATCAGGCCCACATGCGCCCGGCGTTCCTCCCATGGCACCGGCAGTTCATCTTCATGTTCGAGAGCGCCCTTCGGGTTGTGAGCCACGACGACACCATCACGCTGCCCTATTGGGACTGGACCGACCCCGCCGCACGCAAGGTGATTTTCTCCAACGCCTTCATGGGCCCCAACGGCAGCGCGTCACACCACTGGGCGGTCGTCTCCGGGCCGTTCCGCGCCGGGCGCTGGCACCTGAACGTGCGAGACCCCAAGGCGAATGATCCGCTGCGGACCACCTATCTCTCTCGTCACTTCGCCAGCTGGCCGAAGCAAACAGGCCTGCCGACGGTGGCGCAGGTGAATGCGGCTCTGGCTGCTCCCAGCTACGACGTTGCCCCCTATGGGCCGTCCTCCAACGTGAAGACGTCCTTCCGCAACAACATTGAGGGATGGCGGGGTTTCTCGGGCATGAAGTGCACCAGCGGCTTCATGGTTCCCGTGCGGGTCAAGGGCAACACCCAGCCGAACCGGCTGCACAACTCCGTGCACCTCTGGGTTGGTGGCGCAATCGGGCCGAAGAAGGCCGGTGGTGGTGGCACGATGGATCTCAGCACCTCTCCCAATGACCCGACGTTCTGGCTCCACCACGCCAACATCGATCGCCTGTGGAGCAAGTGGGAGACCACGCACGGCGAGCGCTACGCCCCGCTCCACTCGTCAATCCCCGGGCAGGGCCTCAATTCGGCCATGTGGCCGTGGCGGCAGTCGGGCCTGTTCGTGTCACCAAAGAGCGTGCTCAACATCTCGGCCATGGGGTACGCATACGAGGACACCCCTGCAGCAAAGGGCTAGGGCCGCTTGCCCACACGCATGCCCCACCGGTACGGTCGGGGCATGCGTGTAGGAATCCTCACCGGCGGAGGCGACTGCCCCGGACTCAACGCCGTCATCCGTGCCGTGGTGAAGGTGGGCATCCGCCGCTTTGGGCATGAGCACGTGGGAATTCTCCACGGCTGGCGTGGCCTTCTTGAGCAAGAGGTAATCCCGCTGGGGCTCCGCGACGTGAGTGGAATCCTCGACCGCGGCGGCACCATCCTCAAGACGTCGCGCACCAACCCGTGCCGCGACGCCGACACGATGCAGGCGGCCATCGATGGCTTCGCGGGCCTGGGCATCGATGCGCTGGTTGCGCTGGGCGGTGAGGACACTCTGGGCGCGGCCAGCCGGCTGCATGCCGAGCACGGGCTGCCCATCGTGGGCGTACCGAAGACCATCGACAACGATCTGTCGGGCACGGACGTGACCTTCGGGTTCGATACTGCCGTGCAGATCGTGTGCAGCTCGCTCGACCGCCTGCACACCACCGCCGAGTCGCACGACCGCGTGATGGTCGTTGAGGTAATGGGGCGCCACGCCGGATGGATTGCGCTCGAGAGTGGCCTCGCCGGCGGTGCCGATTACATCCTCATCCCAGAGCATCCCCCGGACGTGCCCGCGGTGCTGGAGGCGCTGCGCTCCCGCCACGAGCGCGGACTCGACTCGTCCATCGTGGTGGTCAGCGAGGGCGTTGACCTTGGCGATGGCGTCGTCGGGGGCGAGCGCGATGAGTTCGGCCACGCCCTCCTGGCGCAGCAGGGGGTCGGTGATCGCCTCGGCGCGATCGTCCGCGAGGCCACCGGATTTGACACGCGCGTCACGGTGCTGGGGCACATACAGCGTGGTGGCACCCCGACCGCCCGTGACCGCATCCTGGCCACGCGCTTCGGAACGCACGCTGCCGAGATGGTGGAGGAGGGTCTGTTCGGGCGCATGGCATCGCTGCGCGGGGCCACGATCACCGACGTACCGCTGGCCGACGCCGTGGGCACCCTGAAGACCATCCCCGACGACTACTACCGCCTGGCCCTGCCCTTCTTCGGATAGCACCCCGTCGGCGCCCCGGCGCGCCGGCGCGCCGGGCGGCCAAATGCGCCTATTCCGGTGGCTCATCGGTTGGGCATCGTCACGCTGACGACACGGGTGCCGGAAATCGCCGGTGCTATGGTGCCCGCCCCGTGAGCAAGAAACTGGTTATTTGCGAGAAGCCCTCCGTCGCCCGCGACGTGGCTGGCGCGCTCCCTGAGACCTTCACCCAGAAGGGTGACGCCTACGAGAGCGACCACTGGGTCATCTCCTATGCGGTCGGACATCTGCTTGAGCAGGTGGATCCCGATGCCTACGACGCCCGTTACAAGAAGTGGACATACGAGGACCTGCCGATCATTCCGGACGAGTTCCGGTATCAGGCCCGGGACGGCCGATCGGCCAAGCAGCTGGCATCGCTTCACCGGCTCATGTCGCGGCCCGACGTGGACATCATCGTCAACGCATGCGACGCCGGGCGTGAGGGCGAGCTCATCTTCAAGCTCATCCTTCAGAGCGCCCCGCCCAAGGCCCAGGGCAAGATCGTGGAGCGCGCCTGGTTCTCGTCGATGACCAAGTCGGCCATCAAGGATGCCTTTGAGTCGCTGCGTCCGGACTCTGAGATGCAGCCCCTCGAAGCCGCCGCGCGTGCACGCAGCGAAGCTGACTGGCTTGTGGGAATGAACGGCACCCGCGCGGCCACCACACGTGCGGGATCGATCCGCCGCGTGCTGTCGCTCGGCCGGGTGCAGACCCCAACCCTGGCGATGATCGTGCACCGCGACATCGAAATCGGCGCGTTCGTGCCGCAGGAGTACTGGCAGGTGGACGCAACGTTCACCGGTGCCGACTCCCCCCTTCCGGGCATGTGGCACGACGTCGAAGGCACGCACCGCGACCTGCTGTTCACCGACGATGACGGCAAGACCCACAAGGACCGCATCGTCCCGGGAAGCGCCGCTGATGAGATCGCCGCCCTTGCTGCCGGTGCACAGGGCGTGGTCACGTCGGTGGAGACCCGACCCCGTACCGAGGCTCCGCACCTGCTGTACGACCTCACCACCCTGCAGCGTGATGCCAACCAGCGATTCGGCTTCAGCGCCACCCGCACCCTGTCCGCGGCACAGTCCTGTTACGACGAGCACAAGGTGCTCACGTATCCGCGTACCAGTTCGCGGTACCTCAGCGGCGACATGGTGGGACAGCTGAGGTCGGTGGTGTCGCGTGTGGGCTCGGCCGAGCGTCAGTACGCCGATGCCGCGCGATCGGTGCTGGCGCTCGACTCACTGCCACTCGGGCGCGTGATCAACGACGCCAAGGTCACCGACCACCACGCCATCATCCCCACCGACGCAGATCACGACCTCTCGAAACTGTCGAGTGATGCGCGACGCATCTACGACATGGTCGCCCGTCGCTTCCTGGCGGTATTCCTGCCGCCGGCCAAGCTCGAGAGCACCACCATCCTCACCGATGTGCAGGGCCATACCTTTCGCAGCAGCGGCACCGTCATCGTTGACCCGGGCTGGTACGCCGTTGACGCCATGCGCCGGCACCGCGTTGAGAAGCAGGCCGAGCGCGTGGCCAACGAGGACGGCGAGGAGGAGACCGACGACCGCACTCTGCCGTCAGTCGCGGTGGGGCAACACCTCACATGCTCCCGCGCCGAGGTGCTGGCCAAGTCCACCAAGCCACCTGCGAGATACAACGAAGGCAGCCTCCTCAAGTCGATGGAGACCGCCGGCAAGCTGGTGGACGACGACGAGGCCGCCGAGGCGATGAAGGACGCCGGTCTGGGCACCCCCGCCACCCGCGCCAACATCATCGAGAGCCTCATCGACCGCGAGTACGTCGAGCGCGAGGGCAAGCAGCTTCGCGCCACCGACAAGGCCATCGGCCTCATCACCATGCTGGGCGATCACCTGCTCACCTCGCCAGAGCTCACGGGCCGGTGGGAGCAGAAGCTCAACGAGGTGCAGCGCGGCAGTGAGTCGCGTGACGCGTTCCACCAGGAGATCGTGGCGTTCACCAAGCAGGTGGTTGCCTGGTTCGCCGACAAGGGGCGTGAGGACCTGCGCGTGGAGCGCACCGTCATCGCCCCGTGCCCCACGCCCGATTGCGCCGGCAACATTGTGGAGCAGCGCAAGAGTTACTCATGCGACAGCTACCACGGCAAGGACGACCCGGGCTGCGGATACACCTTGTGGAAGCAGAGCGGCACTCGCACGCTCACGCTCGACGAAGCCAAGGAGTACATCGCCCAGGGCATCCAGAGCAAGGACCTGGAGCCCGAGCGCGAGGTCATTGGCCCCTGCCCCACCGAGGGCTGCGATGGCGAGATCATTGCCCGCGACCGCAGTTACGGCTGCACGTCGTGGAAGAGCAAGACCGAGACCGGCTGCGGCTACGTCATCTGGAAGCGCGTACGCGGCAAGCAGGGCGAGGTGTCGGTGGAGGAGGCCCAGGGCATGGTGGCCCGGGGCGAGACCAACGCCACGCCTCCACGCGAGCCGGTATCGGAGTGTCCCGTTCCCGGGTGCGGCGGCATGATCGTGGACCGCCCAAAGACCTTCGGGTGCAATTCGTGGAAGAGCCCCCGTAATCGCGGCTGTGGATACGTCATCTGGAAGAAGGCCCGCGGGTCGGATCACGAGATGACCGTGGACGAGGCCAAGGCCAAGATCGAGGTTGACCGCGCCGATCCGGAGGCCGCGGGGCTCGACCCCGTGGTGGGGCGCGGTGCGGCGAAGACACGCACCACCAGAGGCGTGGTTGATGCCGACGGATCCATCGCACGCCACCTCTTGGAGCGCGCCGTCTGGACCGGGCTGGATGGCGGCGACAAGGTGACGCTCGAGATTCCCGCCGGATCGCAGGTGGGGCTGCCCGATACGGCCGCAGACGGTCTTGTGGCGGCCATTTCGCTTGATGCCAAGCCCCTCAAGCTCTGGTGCAAGGTGAGTGACGGCGCCGATGCTGCACGCACGACGCTTGAGCAGCGCCTGGCCGAGCGCATTCGAAAGGCGCTCGCGCCGGCATCGGGGCCCAAGGCCAAGAAGAAGGCCAAAACCGCCGCCTGACACAGTTCGCGGGTCATCACCCCCCGCGGCTGGCATCATCTCCGGGTCGGGGCAGGTGGCCCCGCGTGACCCTGGAGGCGTACATGGACGCCAATGAAGCGATCCGTCTGAGGCGCAGCGTGCGCTCGTACACCGATCAGCCGGTGGATGAGAAGGACATCAGCGAGATCCTCCGCCTGGCTCTCCTTGCCCCCACGGGCGGCATGGCACAGGCGTGGAGCTTCATCGTGGTGCGCGACGCGGAACTGCGCGCGGCGGTGGCCGAGATCGTCATCCGCGGCGGCGCCAAGTACTTCGAGACCGTCCGGCCCGCTGGCCCGGATGTGAGCCCGGATGAGCACGCCGAGTGGGCGCGGGGCTACGCCGAGCAGGTGCTCGGTAACTACCGGCACGTGCCGGTGTGGATCGCGGGCCTTGTGGTGCCACGCCATGCCTTCCCAGATGATCAGGCCGATTGGGAGCGCGTCGCCGACCTGGTGTCGGTGGGCTTTGCGATGGAGAACCTCATGGTGGCCGCACGCGCCCGCGGGCTCGGCACCGTGCCCACGGTCTTCCACTGGTATGCCGAGGACGACTTCCGTGCGCTTCTTGACATCCCCGCTGAGATGGAGATCCCTGTGATCACCCCGCTCGGCTACCCCACTGAATTCCCAGTGGGCCTGCCCCCCGCAATGGCGGCCAAGCGCCGTCCATGGCGGACGCTGGTGCATGATGACCACTGGGGAAATCCCCGGGCATAATCGCCCGCCCCGGAACCCGACAGGAACCCAGGTGAACCGGAATGGCCCGGTAAACGCCGTGGCACCGGCTGATACCGTCGATGCTGAAGCGCTGCTTGAGACCGGGGGTGGAGGGACGGTCACCGCCACAACCTGAGTCACCACACCACACGCGGCGTCAGACCCGGGGCCTGCTGAAGGGCCCCGGGTCTGGCCCAATCTCCCACCCCTGGCCATGAAGAATGATGGAGCTCGAATGGAACGCACCATGAAGCGCAGGGCTGCAGCAGCAGCTGCAGCCGTCGCCCTCCTCGCCGGCGGCGGGGTGCTGTCCGGCTGCGGCTCGGGCACGTCGGACACCGCCGCATCCACCGCGGCAGCCGACGCGGCAGCGCAGCCCCCCAACGGCGTCGGCGCGCTCCCAGCCAAGGAGATCCTCGCGAAGAGCCAGGCCGCGGCGGAGGGCGCGACGTCGGTCACCGTGAAGGGAACGATGAGCGCGGAGGGCAAGGATACTTCGCTCGACCTGGTGCTGGGGGCAGACTCCGGCGAGGGCACGATCACCACAAACGGCACTGCGATGAATATCAAGTCCGTGGGTGGGAAGAACTACTTCCAGGTGCCGGGCAATGGCTGGGCCACGCTGCTGGGAGCCGCAGGGGCCCCGGGCGAGAAAGCAGGCAAGGAGATCGCAGCCCTCGTCGGCGACAAGTGGTTGGTGCTTCCGGCAAATGCGGCCTCACTCGACAAGGACGCTGGCCTGGTCGGGCTCGCCCTCTCGGCCCTCGGCATGTTCACCGAGAAGGACCCCTTCTTCAAGGACTTCATCTTCTCGGCTGAGCGCACGTTCACCGTCTCGGGCACCGGCGATGTGAATGGCACTCCGGTGGTGTTCCTCAAGGACACGAGCGATGGCGCTGTGATGGCCATCCAGACCGTGGGCGAGCCCTACCCCGTGCAGATCAAGGCTGACGCCGCGAGCGATTCGAGCACGATGACCTTCAGCAACTGGAACGCACCGGTGAGCGTCACCGCACCCACCGAGGTGATCGATGTCAGCAAGCTCGCGACGGTGGGTGCGGAATCGAGCGGATGACCTGAGGTATCACCACGGCCACCACGACGATGGAGATGAAAGGATGAACACCATGACGCGTACGGTCACGGCATGGGCAGTCTCCTTGGTGCTGCTCGCGGGTGGCGGCGTGCTCACGGGCTGCAGCGGCAGTTACAACGCATCATCCGGCGACGACAACACCACGACGGCCAACGGCATCGAGAAGCTCCCGCCCACCGAGATACTCACGAAGAGTGCAGCCGCCATGGCGACCGCGTCGTCTGTGGCCGTGTCCAGATCGTCGAAGGATGACGGGCCCGAGATGTCCCTCGATCTCGTGCTGGGAACAGGCGTCGGCCGGGGCACGATGTCGCTCAACGGGACCACCCTGATGGAGTTCCGCGAGACCGGCGGGAAGATGTACTGGAAGACCACCCGCGAGGGCTTCGAGTCGATCGTGGGCCCGGGCGATGCGAGCAAGCTCCTCGGGGGCCGGTGGGTGGTCGCCCCGGTGGGCGCCAAGGATGGTGAGGTGCCGGGCCCGGGTGAATTCGGCGACAAGGATGCCCTGCTGGCGCCCCTGGTCCAGGAGGGAGCCAAGGCAACCGTGAAGGGCACCGGCGCGGTGAATGGCACCCCGGTGGTGTTCGTCAAGACCAGTGGCAGCGATGGCACGGCCACGCTGGCTATCCAGACCGTGGGTGAGCCCTATGTCGTGCAGGTGAGGAGCGACGGGATGGTGCTCTTCGACTTCAGCGACTGGAACGCCCCGGTGAACGTCACCGCTCCGGCCGGCGCGGTGAGCCCGGCCGACCTCATGAAGGAGGTCGGCCCCTCGAGCTGATCATGCGCCCCACTTGATATGCGTCGTCTCGTTACGCGAACATCTATTCATATGATTGTGACCGCACTCATGTGCATGATGACCACCGGGGAAACCCCCGTGCCCGACCGACCGACACGAAGAGGACTCACATGGAGCACACGCTGAAGCGCACGCTGGCCGTATCGGCCACGGCGCTCGCCCTGCTGACGGGCGGCGGCCTCCTCGCTGGCTGCGGATCAGATTCCTCAGCGAGTAGCACCACGGCAACCGCTGCCGACACGACCGCACAGGCATCCAACGGCGTCGAGAAGCTCTCGGGCCAGGAGATCGTGACCAAGAGCCAGGCGGCAGCAAACAGCGCGTCGTCGGTCACCGTGGCCGGCTCTGTCGCCATGAGTGGCGACAAGGTGGGCCTTGATCTCACGCTGGGGGACAAGGGCACGACTGGCAACATCACCCTGAATGGCATGACGATCCAGATCCGCGTCGTCGACGGGACGACCTATGTCAAGCTCGACCCCAAGGACCTTGCCAAGGTCGTGGCGGCGAATGCCAGCGGCGCAGTCGCCGACCAGATCCAGAGCGTCGTGGGCGACAAATGGCTGAAGATTCCGGCCGACCCAAGCAACGCCCAACTCGCAGCAGTGGGGCAGTTCGGCGACAAGAATGGGCTCATCAAGCAGCTCCTCACGCCACAAGGCGATGTGACGGTGGCGGGTACAGGCGATGTCAATGGCACTCCGGTTGTGAACCTCGACAGTTCCAAGGGCACCGGAACCCTGTCCGTCCAGACCGTGGGCGAGCCCTACCCGGTGCGCATCGCGGGCGCGAAGGGCTCGAACTCGGGCCACATCGACTTCTCCAATTGGAATGGTCCGGTTGACGTGACCGCGCCAACCAACATTCTCGACATCTCCGCGCTCGGTTAATCGTCCGGCTCGGCGAACGACAACACACTCGGGGTCCGTGCTCCGGATTCCAAACCTTGCATTCATGAGAGGAATACGCATGAACACAGTGATGAAGCGGCGCCTCGGCGCAACGCTGGTGGCAATTGCCCTCACAGCCGGAGGTCTTGGTGTTGCCGGCTGCGGTGGCGACTCGTCGTCGGCCAGCAGTAGTGTCTCAAGCGCGGCGACGGCCGACAACGGGGTCGCCTCGCTCACGGGCAGTGAGATCCTCACCAAGTCGTTCGACGCGGCCACGGCCGCAACGTCGGTGACCGTGAGTGGCTCCGTGCCACAGGGGTCCGACACCATCACCATCGAGCTTGCGCTCGGTGATGGCGTGGCAACCGGCACCATCGGTATTAAGGGCGTGACAGTCAAGATCCTGAGGGTGGACGGCAAGTTCTACCTCAACGCCCCCAAGGCCCTGTTTGATCAGATCGGCACGGGTGGTGGCGCCGTCGGCACCCTGCTCGCCGACAAGTGGTTCACCGTTCCCACCACCGGCGCGGCGGCAAGCAGCTTCAAGGGCTTCGACAACATCGCCGACATGGATGCCCTGTTCAACGGGCTCCTTAAGAACGGCACCACCAATCCCAAGGTAAAGGGCACTGGTGAGGTCAACGGGCAGCCGGCGGTGCTGCTGAGCGGGTCGCACAACGGCACGCTGGCAGTGGCCACAACCGGCGAGCCCTACCCGCTGCAGGTGAAGCAGACGGCGGCGGGTCAGGATGGCGTCGTCAACTTCAGCAAGTGGAATGAGCCCGTCACTGCGACGGCACCGGCGGATGCGCTCGACTTCGGTGCCCTCGCCGGTGGCGGCTCGTCGTCCACGGGGAGCACCACCAGCAGCAACTGATGCACAGGGCTTGATGAATGCGGCACAATCATGCGAACATGTGTTCGTATGATTGTGACCGCACTCATCCCGCTCTTTCCGCTCCGCATCGCGCTGCTTGAGGCGCGGATGCCATGGAATGATCCAATCGCCCTCGGCCCCGGACCGGGCGCGCCGCAGGTGATCGGGCCGTGTACGCCATCGGCATGGGGCCAGGGCGTGCGACCCGGGCTTCGTGTGGGAGAGGCCCTTGCGCGCTGCCCCGGGCTCGATCTGGTGATGCCCGATCCCGATGCCGCGCGATCGGCAGCAGAGCGCGTGACGCTGCGCCTGGAGGATCTTGGCGCAGCCGTGGCGCCGGGGGATGACGGCGAGTCGTGGTCATTTGCTGCCACCGGGCTCATCCGTATGCACGGCGGCATGGCCGTGCTCATGCGACGCGCCCGTGCCGCGCTGCCGGTGGGTGCCGGCGGTCGCGTCGGTGCCGCGCCCACCCCATTTGCATCGCGCGAGGCCGCGCGGGCAGGGGTGGTCATTCATCAGGACGAGGTGGCCGACTTCCTCGCCCCCCTTCCCGCCGGGCGCCTGCCCTTGCCGCAGAAGAGCAGAGCCGCCCTCGAAGCGCTCGGCATCCGCAGCATGGGGCAGGTGGCGCATCTGCCGCGGGCATCGGTTCTCGACCGGCTCGGACCCACCGGAGTGGCCGCATGGGAGATGACCCGTGGCGAAGATGATCCACGCATCAGCCCCCGCGTGCCCCCTCAGCCGGTTGGTGAGGAGGTGTCGTTTCCCGAGTCCATCGGGGCGCTGCCGGCGCTTGAGGCGGCCCTGCGAATTCTCATTGCACGCATCACTGAGCACGCCAGGACGCAGGGCGGGTCCGTGCGATCCATCATCATGCGCGCACGCCTGGAAGATGGCGGCTCATGGACCCACGCCGTGGCCCTGAGGGAGGCCACATGCGACCCCAGGCGAATCGGCATCGCCGCGCTCCCCCATCTGGCGCGCATCACGGCGCCGGTCACGTCACTGGCCATTGAGGCCGACGCCGGAGGACCACCCGATGCCGGGCAGCTCGCCCTGGTGAGCACACCCGACGAAGAGCGCATGCGACGTGCCGGGGCGGCGCTCGCGCAGGTACGGGCCGCAGGCGGTGCCGCACCGGTACTCAGACTGGTGGAGATCGAACCGTGGAGCAGGCTCCCGGAGCGCATATGGGCACTCGGTCCCTACGAGGCCTAGCGGGGGCCGGGCCGGTTGAGGTGTTCACCTCGCCGGACGGCACGCCCCACGCGCTCATGCGCGACGGCCGCAGGCGGCTGGTGGTCGCCGTGCGCGATTCATGGCGCGTGCAGGACCGCTGGTGGACCGACGACCCGGTGGATCGCTCGTACTTCGATGTGATCGTCGAGCCGGGGCGCCACGCCCTTATCTTCCGTGAGAACAGCGGCGACTGGTTCATTCATGCCTAGTCCCCCATATGTCGAACTGCATGCCCACACAGCCTTCAGCTTCCTCGACGGCGCGTCACTGCCGGACGAGATGGCGGAGGCCGCGGCGTCGCTGGGGCACAGCACCATGGCCATCACCGACCACGACACCCTGTCGGGGTCGATGGAGTTCGCCCATGCGGCCACCGCCGCGGGACTCCGCCCCATCACGGGTGCCGAGTTGTCGATATGCGCCCTCCCCGCCATCGGGATCGGCCATACCCCCGGCGTGCTCCACCTCACCTTGCTGGTCCAGACCGCCACGGGGTACGCCAACCTGTGCCGCCTCATCACGCGTTCGCACGCGAACACGAGGTCCGGGCCCGATCGACGGGCGATTGACCCTGTGCTGCCCATTGACGCGCTCCAGGCACATGCAGATGGGCTCGTGTGCCTGTCGGGCTGTGCCCGGCACGGGCTCGTACCCCACCTGCTCGCGGCCGGGCGCCATGCGGATGCCGAACACGTACTGCGATGGCTCATGTCCACCTTCGGCCCAGGCAATGCGTGGGTGGAGATCCAGCGTGCGGCCACACGGGGGGACAGAACTCTTGCACGGGCGCTCGAGGCGCTGGCAGACCACGTGGGCGCACCCGTGGTGGCCACAGGCGACGTGCATGCCCACCACCCCAGTCGCGCATTCCTGCAGGACACCCTGGTGGCCGTGCGCCATCGCCTCACCCTCGATGCATCGGAGGCAATGCGACGTGGCAACCGGCAATCGGTACTGCGCGCGCCCCACGACATGGCACTGCGACTGGCCGACCACCCCGAGGCAGTGCGTAACTCGGTGGTGCTGGCCGAACGCCTGGAGTTTGACCTCACGCGCGACCTGGGGTACCGATTTCCCGACTTCGTGGCCGGCCACCCCGGGGAGACCGCCGACGTGGCGCTGGCGCGTATCTGCGGCCATGCATTACGGGATCGCTACCCCGATGGCCCCGGGCGGACTGAGGCCCTCAAGCGGCTGGATGAGGAACTTGGGCTCATCCGCCACCACGGACTCTCCGGATTCTTCCTGCTGCACCGCGACATCCTGGAGATCGCCCGGGAGGTTGCGCTCGAGGTGCGGCCTGCAGGCTCCGCGCGTCGCATGCTGCCGCCCGGCCGCGGGCGCGGGTCGTCCGTGGGGTCGATCGTCTGTTACCTCACGGGCCTCTCGCACATTGATCCGATCGAAAGCGGACTCTTCCTCGGCAGATTCCTGAACAAGGACCTGCGTTCGGTTCCGGACATCGACCTCGACTTTCCCCGCGACGTCCGTGCGCGTCTCATCGAGGAGATCATCCGCCGCTACGGCCACGAGCATGCCGCGCTTGTGGCGGCATTTCCCACGTTCCGTGCCCGCATGGCCATTCGCGAACTGGGGGCGGCGCTCGCGCTGCCCCCCGCCGACATCGAGCGCCTCGCGCGATTGTCGGATGGCTGGTCGTCAGCCGAAGCGGTGGAAGACGAGATCCGTCGCATGCCCGGTGGCGAGGACCGCCTGCAGTCACGTCGCTGGCGTGCGCTGGCATCGCTGGCCCGGGAGGCAGCGGGAATTCCGCGGCACCTCGCCCAGCATTCGGGGGGAATGATCGTGAGCGCCACCCCCCTCATCGATCTGGTGCCGGTGGTACCTGCGGCATTCGCCGGCAGGCAGATCTGCCAGTGGGACAAGGACTCCTGTGCCGATGCCGGGTTCGTGAAGATCGACCTGCTCGGCCTGGGGATGTTGAGCGCGGTGGAGGAGTGCCTCGACCTCATCGCCACCGCGCATGGTCGGGCACCCGACCTCTCACGCATCGGCTTTGACGACCCAGGTGTGTACGCCGAAATCCAGGATGCCGACACCATGGGTGTGTTCCAGATCGAGAGCCGTGCCCAGATGCAGAGCCTGCTGCAGACCCGGCCGGCAAACCTCGATGACCTCACCGTGCAGGTGGCGCTCATCCGCCCGGGCCCGGTGAGCGGGGGTGCGGTGCACCCCTACGTGGCGCACCGCCGGGCCCTTCGACGCGATCCCCACTTCGTTCCGCCATACGACCACCCGCTGCTTGAGCCCGCGCTTCGTGAGACCCTCGGCGTCGTCGTATTTCAGGAGCAGGTACTCGAAGTCTCCATGGCCCTCGCGGGATTCACTCCGGGAGAGGCCGAGGATCTGCGCCGGGCGATGAGCCGCAAACGCAGTCGCACGGCGATGCTTCGCATGTGGGAGCGCTTCCAGCAGGGGGCGCGCGATCGTGGTGTTCCCGACCACACCATCCAGACGGTGTTCACCAAGCTGGTGGGCTTCTCCAACTTCGGATTCCCCAAGGCACACTCGGCCGCGTTCGCCGTGCTGGCGTACCAGAGCGCCTGGCTGCGGCGGCACCACCCCGCCGAATTTCTGGCCGCGCTCATCAACGCACAGCCCATGGGCTTCTACCCGCCCGCCAGCCTGGTGCGCGACGCCGGCCGACGTGGCGTGCGCACGCTGCGTACCTGCATCCGCCGCTCACAGGTGGGGTGCACGGTGGAAGACGGGTCGGTGCGACTTGGCCTGGGCATGGTGCGCACCCTTGGCGAGATACCCGCCCACCGCGTGGTTGACGAACGTGAGGCCCGCGGCCATTTCACCGGCCTGGCCGATCTCATCGCCCGCACCGGCCTGCGCCCGGAGCAGATGGCGATGATGGCCCGCGCCGGAACCCTCGATGCCTTCGAGGTGCCGGAGCGAGAGATGCTGTGGCAGGTGGCCACCCTCGCCCGGCCCCGGCGTATCGCAGGCGCAGAACAACTGCCCCTGCCGCTCGATCCGGCTGCCGCACCGCCGCTCCCCGCCCCCGACCGCATCGACCGTGTCATCGCCGAGTACGAGACCACGGGTGTCTCCACCGGCTGGCACCTGATGACCCTCATCCGCCCGGCGCTGCCGAAGGGCACCATCACCGCAGAGGCGCTCAAGAACACCCGCCACGGCACGGATGTGACCGTCGCCGGCATGGTGGTGGCCCGGCAGCGCCCCATGACCGCCAAGGGCATCGTGTTCCTGCTCATCGAGGACGAAACGGGGCCCATCAACGTGATCGTGCGACCCGACCTCTACGAGGCCGAGCGCTCACTGCTCCGAGCCGATCCGCTGCTGGTGGTGACAGGGCGGCTCGAACGCCGTGAGCGCGTGGTAAACGTGCTGGCCAGCGGTGTGACTGCGGCCCGCCTGCCATCCCGCGAGCCGGTGCCCCTTGAGCACGGCACAGATGCCCGGGTGCGCGCCGGTGTGCCCGGGTCCCAGGACTTCGCCCGGGGGCGACGCTAGAGCGCTTCCACCACCATCGCCACGCCCATACCGCCGCCCACACACAGCGCCGCGCAGCCCAGGCGGGCCTCACGATGGCGCATCTCGTGCAGCAGCGTCACCAGAATGCGTGCGCCTGATGCACCCACGGGGTGCCCCAGCGCAATGGCGCCGCCATTGACGTTGAGCACCTCACGGCCGATTCCAAGTTCGCGCTGCACGGCCACTGCCTGGGCGGCAAAGGCCTCATTCACCTCAAACAGCTCAATGGCCCGGATGTCGTCCACACCGGCGCGGTCCAGTGCGGTGCGAATGGCCTGCACGGGGCCCATGCCCATGATCTCGGGCGCCACCCCATTCCAGGCGTAGCCGAGAATGCGGGCCATCGGCTGCACGCCGAGTTCGGCGGCGCGGGCCTCCGACAACACGAGCATCGACGCGGCGCCATCATTGATTCCAGATGAGTTCCCCGCGGTCACCGTTCCATCGGCCCTGAATGCGGGCCTCAGTGCGGCGAGGGTCTCCACGGTGGTGCCGGGGCGCGGGTGCTCGTCGGTGTCCACCAGCACCGGGTCGCCGCGTCGCTGGGGCACCGGAACCGGAACGATCTCGTCGGCAAAGTGCTTGCGCTCGAGCGCAAGTCCCGCGAGCCGCTGGCTCTCAGCAGCGAAGGCGTCCTGATCCTCACGGGTCACGCCGAAGCGTTCTGCCACGACTTCGGCGGTGCCACCCATGTGCTGATCGGTGAGCGCGCACCACAGGCCATCGGCGATGAGCGTGTCGCGCAGCGCCACGTCACCCATTCGCTGCCCCTGCCGAATGCCATCGGCAACGTGGGGCGCGCGGCTCATGTTCTCCATGCCCCCGGCCATCACCACGCCGGCATCGCCTGCGCGAACCGCCTGCGCCGCTATGCCCACCGCACGCAGGCCGGATCCGCACAACATGTTGATGGTGGTCGCCGGGACGGAATCGGGTATCCCTGCGGCGATTGCGGCCTGCCGTGCAGGGCCCTGCCCGAGGCCGGCCTGCAGGATGCAGCCCAGCAGGACGTCGTCCACCTGGTCGGCTGGCACCCCTGCGCGCACGATGCTCTCGCGCATCACGATGGCGCCAAGTTCGGTCGCGGGAACCGACGACAGCGCACCCATAAAGGCGCCGATGGGCGTCCGGACCGCGCCGGCGATGACGGGGGTGGTCACGCGGTCAGGCGGTGAAGGACTTGCCGCAGCCGCACGACCCGGTGGAGTTGGGGTTGTTGATGCGGAAACCCGCGCCCTGGAACCCCTCCTCGTAGTCGAACTCGGCACCAAGCAGGTACGGCATGCTCAGGCGGTCGACGATCACGTGTACCCCATGCTGCTCCACCACCTCGTCGCCATCCGCCGCGTGGTCGAAGGTCATCGAGTATTCGAAGCCTGAGCAGCCGCCGGGAAGAACCTTCACGCGCAGCCCGGAGCCGGGATCGGCCTCGGTCGCGAGAATCTCGCGGAGCTTGTCACCGGCAACGGGTGTGAGGGTGATCATCCAGCATCCTCCAAAGTGTCCACACCGCGCGTTCATGCGCGAACCGGAGTGTGCCACGGCATGCGGATGGGGTCCACTCAACCGGCTCCGATCACACTCCAGTCGGCGGTGGTCGAGTGACCCGCGCGGTCCCGGACCCGTGCGTGCAGGGCCAGAGTGCCCATGGGAAGGGCAGATGCGCGGATCTGGAGGGTGTACGGGGTGATGCGCGCGCGACGGGTCATATCAACGCCGTTCACGGTGATGGTGGTGCGTGCCGGGTCGATTCCGGTGCCGCCCGTCTCATCGGAGTACCGGATGGACAGCACTCCACGCACCACGTCGTGGTCTGCCGGCGTACGCGCCACAATGCGGGGGGCGCGACCCGGCACCTGTCGCCCGCGGGGGCTCGTGGGGATGGTGCGGCCGCCCCATGCAAGTGCCGCCAGGGAGGTGGCAAACAGCGATGTGGGCTGGCCTGATGCCACCCGCACGCCCCCATCAGCACGTTGCAGCCCCTCCAGCGCTGCCAGCGGGCTCCCTCCTGATGCCCACACGCCGCGATCCGGACGCTCCCCGAGCGCTCTAATGGCCAGCACGGCCCAGGCGGTGGGCACGGCTGCACGGGCGAATGTGCCACCAGAATCCCGAAGCGACAGCAACCGAGCACGGGCGGCCACGAGTCCCGGGTCGCGCACGCCCACGCGGGCGGCCCGCAGCGCCTGCATCACAGTCGCCGTGGTCACGACGTCGGATTGCGGCGCACCGGTGGCAGACCAGCCGCCGTCGGGCAACTGCAGCGATTGAAGAATTGCCACCGCGCCCGTCACCCGGGGGTCATCGGGCGGCACGGCAGCAGCAATCAAGGCCATCGCGCCCCACGCCGTCACCGCGGTGCCCCCCGGAAATGAGCCATCCGCCGATCGCTGGGCCGAAACCCGGTCGGCCATTGCCGGATCGAGTGTGCCCGCGGCCCTCTGGGCGATCGACAGCCGGAGCACATCACCGATGGCGTCACCGGGGAGCGCCTCAACGGCGTCCCCAAGCCCGAGACCGGCTCCGTGCCAGGCCGAGGGATCCTCACCGGCACCCGCCACGGCCATTGCCGCCCACGCGGTATCCGCTGCCTGGCCCGCACCCGCTGGCCCGATGGCGCCTGTGAGCGAGTCCTGCCGGGCCGACAGGTGATCGAGCGCCTTCTCAAGCGGGGAGGCTGCTGCGACAGGGGCGATACCCGCCGCAACGGCGAGGGTGATGATGGCGATGGCGCGGCGCATGCCCAGAACCTTGCCCGACCGCGCCGGACGCGGTACTCCGCACTGTCGCCGGATGACCTCGCCGCGAAGGCGGGCTACGGCGGTGCCACGGCCGCTCAGGGGCGGTCGGCCCCACGCGCGCCCAGTAATTCCCGAAAGCGCGTTGCACTGCGCAGTGCGAAGTCGCCGTGGTTGTTGTTGAACACCACCGCCACCTCGCCTGCCGCGCGGGCCATGTCGATTACCGGATCGATCCACTCCCCCAACTCGTCGTCGGAGTACTGCCAGTCGAAGCGCTCGGCCACGGTGCGGCTTCCCTGCCAGGTCGCCGCATTGCGTCCGTGCAGGCGCAGGTATGCCAGGCCCGGGGAGGTGACCTCCACGATGGGCGGCATCGCGCTTGCCACGGCAATCCGCGGGGCATCAACACATACCCATGCCGCATCGCGCTCGCCAAGCATCTCCACCGCCGCCTCGCGCTCGCCCGGTGCCGTCCACGAGGCGTTCCTGAACTCCACGGCGGTGCGAAGGGGTGACAGGCGCTCGATGATGCGCCCGATCTCTGCACGCTGCTCAGGGCCCGATGTCACATGCGGGGGCAGCTGCAACAGCACCGACCCCATCTTGGACCCAAGCGGTGCGATCACTTCGACGAATGCATCAATGACCGCATCCCGCAACTCGCGCGACGGCTTGCGGATGCGCCCCCGGCCGTCGGCCTCGTATGCCAGCTCGCGCAGCGGCGCGGGCAGCCGTGCCGGATCGGCTGCGTGCCCGCTGATCACCTGGTTCGCCTTCACATGAAACCGGAAATCATCAGGTGTGCGCTCGGCCCACCCGTCCACGGTCGATCGGCGCGGAATGGCGTAGAAGGTCGCATTCACCTCCACCATCGGAAATTGCGATGCGTAGTACCGCAGCCGCCCCTCGGCGTCGTTCTTCACGTCGTCCGGGTACCAGCCCGCCTTGATGAATTCGGGGTCGGTCCACGATGCGGTGCCGATGCGGATGTCCCGGTGGCCGGTCACCCCCACATAATGGTCGACAGCACATCCAGCGCATGCGCACCGCGGTGCCAGTGATACGTTCATCATCACCGTCACACAGAGGTTCTGATGCCCGTTCGCACTATCGCCGCTGTCGCCAGTTGCATCTTGGCCGCCTCAGCGGCAGGCCTGAGTGCAGCACCCTCCCCCACCATCGGCACGGGTTCCCGGACGTGTGTGCTCGGCCCCAGGGCCCCGTGCGACGGGGTATCGCATCCCTGGACAGCTGAATACCACGGCAATCTGCGAGGAGCCTCGTTCCGCCATGCGGATCTGCGCGGGGCTGACCTGCGCGGGGCTGACCTGCGGCGCGCCGATCTGCGTGGCGCCCGCCTGCGCCACGCCGACCTGCGCGGAAGCCGCCTTGAAGGCGCCCGCTTCGGTGTACGGCGTGCGCGCGGGTCGTCATCCCATCAAGCTGAGACAGGCGTGGGTCAGGCCTCGTGTGCCTCGTACGTCGCGGGGGCCCGGGGGGCCGACCTGACAGGCACGGACTTGAGCAATGCACGTATCGGTCCCGGCGGAGGCGTGGGCACAAACGGCGTTCCCACCTCGTTCCAACTCGCCGATCTGACCGGGGCAAACCTGTCCGGGATCAACGGACTGGGGGGCATGTTCGAATGCGCGGATCTCGACGGTGCCAACCTCAGCGGGGCGCGGCTTCAGGGCGCGCGGTTCGACTCCGCCTCAATGCGGGGGGCTGATCTCAGCGGCGGGACCTTCGCCCCGGAGGACCTCATCTTCTTGCGTGTTCCCACGATGTTTCTCTGGGCCGATCTCACCGACGCCACCATGACTGGCGCCGGGTTTCAGGCGCCCGGCGGACTGGGACACAATGACGGAGGGGGCCCGGTCAGTCCATTCTTTCAAGGCGCCAACCTCACGGGTGTGGACATGTCCAATCTGATGCTCGACAACGCGGTGCTCATCAAAGCGAACCTGACTGGCGTGACCTTCGCAGGGGCATCTCTCGTGAATGCGAACTGGGACGGCGCTGTCTTCGCCGGCACCACGTGCCCGGACGGGTCCGTCACCGACACCGGCTGCTGATCAGCCGGGGCGACCGTTGAGCTCGTCCTCCAGACGCGCGGCGTCCTCGGGCGAGATCTCTGGTGCAGGGGCATCGCCCGCTCCCCTGCGGGCCCAGGCCCGGGTGACGAAGGGAATGGCGGCGAGCCCGACGACCACGAGCAGGATCGGCACGATCCAGGCCACGAGGTCAAAGCCCGACTTCGGCGGGGTGGCCAGCACCTCACGGCCGAACTCGGCCACGAGGGCATCGAGAATTTGATCTTCCGACTGCCCCTTTGCCACCCGGGCGGCGATGAAATCCTTGATGTCCCGCGCGGCGGGGGAGTTGGAGACGTCGAGGGGCGTATTGCACGTGGGGCACCGCGTCTCGCGGTAGATCTCCTGTGACGTGATTCCAAGCGCAGGGGTCACCGCTGCGGCAAGGGCGAAGATCGACAGCACCACCGCAAGCGCGCGACGCATCACTTCTCCGCCAGGACCTGATCAAGGGGCACGGTGATCTGCCGGATCTCGGTGACCTGGCCAGTGATGTGGAGCGCGATACGGCCCCGCCTGTCGATGATGTACGTCTCCGGCACGCCGGTGGCCTCCAGATCGCGCTTGCTCGCATCAGTGCCGTCACGCAGGGATGGGTAGGTGATGCCGTACTCGCGAAGGAATGCCAGAGCATTCCCGCTGAGGTCCTGGAGATCGAGACCGAGCACAAGTGCGCCCTTGGCCCTGTACCGCTCCCACGCAGTCTGCAAGATGGGAGCCTCATCGCGGCAGGGGCCGCACCACGACGCCCAGAGGTTGAGTACCACCGGAG
>Ga0194048_10000092_pt1 | contig 36844 bp, 29 predicted proteins | sample JunL225m_MetaG_FD_161685 | JGI IMG/M metagenome (GOLD analysis project Ga0194048, IMG submission 161685) | Anoxic zone freshwater microbial communities from boreal shield lake in IISD Experimental Lakes Area, Ontario, Canada - Jun2016-L222-5m | ecosystem: Environmental > Aquatic > Freshwater >...
TAAATCCTGCCGCACCGCCTACGAGCCGGATAAGGACGTCATCAACATGCTCGATGTGGACGCCTTGGAGATCTCCAACAAGAAGTTCTACTTCGGTAAGGGTTGTGCAGAGTGCAATCGTGCCGGGTACCGCGGACGCCAAGGCCTCTTTGAGCTGATGTCTATTAACGACAATATCCGCACCCTTATCACGCAGAAGGCGCCGACCTTGGTGCTCAAGCAGAAGGCCATCGAATCCGGCATGCGTCCGCTCCGCGAGGATGGTCTGCGTTGCATCTTTGACGGACTGACTACTATCGAGGAAGTCCTTAAGTACACCTAACCCCTTACCCAGCCACCCCTATGCCCGACTACAAGTACACCGCTATCGACAAAGGCGGCAACCAGACCTCCGGAACTGTCGATGCCGCCAATGATGAGCAGGCGCGCTCCAAGCTCATGGCGCGCGGCTTGATGGTCACGACATTGAATGCCAATGCCGGTGCCCCCAAGTCCGCATCCTCCGCGGCCTCTGCCCCGGCTTCCGCCCCGAGGACGGGATTGTTCGGCGCCAAGGTTTCCTCCGATGATGTCACCCTGATGACGCGTCAGCTCGCGACGCTGATTATCGCAGGTTTGCCGTTATTGCGGGCGCTGGAACTGATCACCAAGCAGGAACGCAATCCAGCCTTCGCCCGCGTTCTCGCCAATGTCGCCGATAGCGTCTCGCAGGGCAATAACCTCTCCGAGGCCCTGCAGGCCCATCCGAAGGTCTTCGACCGTCTCTTTGTCAACATGGTCCGTGCCGGCGAGGCGGGCGGCGTGCTTGATAAGGTTCTCGATCGTCTGGCCAAATTCCGGGAAAAGGCCGCTCGCATCCAGAAGAAGGTCAAGTCGGCCATGGTGTATCCTGGCGTCGTCATGTCGGTCGCCATCGTTATCGTCTACATCCTGATGGTGAAGGTTGTCCCGTCTTTCCAGAAGTTACTGGATGGCCAGAAGACCCAGATGCCGCCGTTGACCCAGTTCGTTGTGGGCATCTCCAAGGCCCTCACGGTTTACTGGTGGGCAACGCCAGTCATCATCGTTGGGATCGTCGTCGGATTGAAGCAGGTTCTGTCGAGCGAGAAGGGGAAGGAAATCTTTGATAAGATCATCTTAAAAGTACCGAAGGTCGGTGCTTTTGTAACGGTCGTCACCGTTTCCCGCTTCGCGCGTACCTTCGGTACCTTGATGGCTTCCGGGGTGCCGATTCTCCAGGCGATCACGATCACCCGCGACACCCTCGATAACGCCGTCATCGCGAAAGCGTTGGAGAAAGTGCATGACCGAGTTCGCGATGGCGAAGCGCTTTCCGTGCCACTCGAGCAATCGAAGTTATTCCCGCAGATGGTGACCTCAATGATTCAGGTCGGCGAAGAAACGGGTCAGCTGCCCGAGATGCTTAACCGCGTCGCGGACATCTATGACGAAGACGTTGATAACGCCGTGACCGCGCTCACTTCGATCATCGAGCCTATACTTATCGTGTTCCTGGCCGTGGTGGTTGGCACGATCGTGCTCGCGATGTTCCTGCCGCTCATCGCGCTCATCACGAAGATGACGGGGGGCTAAGCACCCTGTCAGCCAAGCAAGAAGCCCGATCCAAGTGGATCGGGCTTCTTTGTTTTGGTCAGATTCGCGACCCCCTAAAATGGAGGCGGCTTGCATACCCCTATGCAAGCCGCCTGTTTTTTACTGCTTTATCTTACTTACCCCATTGTCCCGTAGGACAAAGTTAATACCTGATACCGTGCAATTAAATCGGACGTATTCAACACTAATCCGCCGACTTTTCAGGATTTGTTGATTAAACCACTATCAATCAACGATTTAAAATTGGGTGCAGGGGTAGGATTTGAACCTACGACCTTCAGGTTATGAGCCTGACGAGCTAACCGGGCTGCTCCACCCTGCAATAAGTGGGAAGTGAAGGAGAAAGGGGACACACCCGAGTCGCAAGCCATTTTTTAGGCCAGTTCTGCGCGGCCGATTTGCCTATACTATGGGTCAAAAAGGGTTGAAGCGGGGAGGGGGGAGTCAAAGATGTCAAAACCCCTAAGCGATGAGCGAAGAACTTCCTGCGACCCCTCCTGGAGAGACTGCACAGTCAGCCCCACAACAGGTTGAATCAGCCTCGCTTGGTTCCAAGCGCATGAAACTCTCGTTCTGGAGGCGCATCGGTGCCGGCGGGCTGTCGGTGTCTATCGCTATTCACGCGGTGCTTATCTTTATTGCGGCGGCTTTTGTCGTCTCGACGGTCACGGACAACGCCAAGAAGGATCGTAACACTTTTGCGACCGGTGCCGGCGGCGGTTCCGGGGGCGAGCGCGTGAAGAGTACGCAGCACAAGATCCAGCCCAAGAACGTCAAGTCGCTGGCCAAGACGACGACCCGCATTACTTCCAAGAGCGCTTCGGCTTCAATCGCTTTACCGGATATTCCCAACTCCGCCTCCGCCTCTTCCATGGTTGCGGGTGCGATGGCTGGCGGTGCTTCCAAGGGCTTCGGCGGCGGTGCCGGCGGCGGCATCGGTGCCGGCAAGGGGATGGGTTCCGGTGGCGGGAAAAACTTTGTCGCGAAGCCCGTTCTGGGGGCGAACATCTTTGCCCAACGCTTAGCGGTTTATTTTGACGCCTCGGCGTCGATGCTGCCCTACCTTGAGAAGGTCGAGGCTGAGATTCGCGACAAATTTCCCGACGCCGATGTCTTTCTCGGTGACGGGGTGCATATCGACATTCATGACACCTTGGTGGTCGGTGGTGATAAGTTTAAGGGCCAGCCCTTCCTCAATCGCCCCACGGGTGGCGGCAAGAAAAAGACCGCCAAGGGTGATATCGTTGAGACGGATACTAATCCGGCCAAACTGACGAGCGCCGGGCGCAATATCCTCAAGAAATATGGGCAGAATTTTAAAGTCGGTTCCGGGGGAGCTTGGCTCGACGTGCTTAAGGATGAGCGTGCTTATGACGCGTTGATTATCTTCTCCGATTTCCAGGACGGCGTGCGCCAGGTTCGGACCAAGGGCTATAAGCCTGATAAGGGTATGCGCCCTGACCCGCCCGTCGTCTTCTCCGACTATGCCAATGCTGGCTCGGGTGGTTTTAAATCCGCTACGATTATCCCTACGGGTGGATCTTCCGGGCAGCCTGTGGTCTTGACCAAGGACACGAAGGATTTGGAAGTTGGGATGTTGGTGGTCGGTTCCGGTATCGCCCCCAACTCCACGGTCACCGAAATCAAACCGAACGTGAGTTTCACTTTGGATAAGCCGCTCAAGAGTACGCCGGCCGGGAAGCTTTCCTGTAATAATGGCGGCGATAAGCGTAATCCGGAGGAGAAGAAGTGGGAAGAGGAGTGGATCAAAGCTTTTGCCGCGGCGAAGGAGAACAAAGGACCTCGCCTATACCTGCTTTCCATTGATCGCGAACCGAAGGGGGTTCTGGCTGCCTGCGTGGAAGCTTCAGGTGGTCAGGTTAAACTCGTGAAGGGTTTGCGTACGCTTGAGCCCACCGCTTTAGCTGGAGTTAAGCCTCCAGTGGCTGGTGCTCCAGCGGCGGCCACCACACCTGCTGCGGGAGATACCAGTGCCGCGATTAAGGGCGTCACGACCAAGGCCGCGGCCAAGCCGGTTCGCTGAGCCAAGCTTAGGTGTACTCCAACCATCGCTGGAACTGAAAGGTTACCCTGCGGTTATTGCTGGGTTGCCCACTGGGTGATGCCTGAGAGCCGACGTATTTGATATTCGGAGAGGGCTCCTAGAATGGTCGTATGGAATCCTGCGACTCAGTTCGTTCCCGCCCGCGTGCGCGCTCCCTCGCCGGATTGGCTTTTTCCATCGCGGTACACGTGGTATTGGTGATGGCAGCCTGCTGGATGGTGTGGCGGCAGGCAGGCCCTGAGCAAAGCGCGCAGGAGTTTGTCGCCCATGCGGTGGCGGGCGGACGTAGTGGTGCGTCGCTAGCTGCCACGGTCCATCCGGTGAGCCATCCGAAGGTCAGGATGCCGCGAGCACGCCTGGCGACGAAGTCTGCCAGCGCCACGCTTGCACTGCCGCCGATGTCTGCGCCGAAGCTCGGGGCCGCCATGGGCACGGCGACGGGCCGAGGCGGGGTTTTCGGAAGAGGTATCGGTCGGGGTGCGGGCGGCGGTCTAGGCGCTGGCCTGGGTAAGTCCGCTGGCTTCGTGGGTCGACCGGTGATGGGCGCCTTCATCCGGGCCAAGCGCGTCGCGGTCTACCTGGATTGTTCGGGCTCGATGCGCTCGTATCTGCCGCGTGTCGAGGCCGATATCCGCAAGGAGTTTCCTGACGCCGATGTGTTCCGGTTTGACGGCGCCCGGGTCGTCGGCTTGGGCGACATGGTCGTTTTTGGCCGACGGTTTCAGGGTGTCGCGCCTCGCCTGCGCGAGGGTCCGACGCAGACCACGCTCGAGTCGTTGACACCAAACGGTCGCTCGGTGCAGGCCAAGGTCCGGACAGCCTGCGAGAAGGGCTCGCTGGGAGCGTGGATGGATCGGCTATTGGCGGAATCCTATGACGCCTTAGTGGTCTTCTCTGATTTCCAGGATGGCCTCAGGCTCTATGAAACGAAGAAGGGCGAACCGAAGATGGTCTATTCGGATAGTTCCTACCACAAGGTCGGTGGCGTCCAGAAAGGACATACTCGTTGGCAGCGGGAGTGGCTGGAGGCCTTCGCCAAGGCTCCGTACGGGGCCGGCCCGCGCCTTTATCTCTTCACCGTACAGCAGGAGCCACAGGTTTTCCTGCAGGCTTGCGTAGCGGCCTCCGGCGGTGCCTCGACTTCGGTGTCTTGGCTCAAGAAAGGCTCACGCAAGGCGTCGCCTTGACGGTTGCACCCTTCGGCCGGACGGCTTGGATAACCGCATGGCCCCTTTCACTGCAGATTACCGTGCCAATTTCTCCGACACCGACGCCGCGGGCATCGTGCATTTCTCAACGATTTTCTTCTGGGTCGAGGCCACGGAAGAGGCTCTCTTTCGCCAATTGAACTTGCCGTTTATTCGGGCTGAAGGAGCCAAGCTGACCGGCTTCCCCCGCGTGCGCGTCGAGTGCGATTTCCTCTCGCCGATCTACCGTGAGGACGTCGTGACCGTTGCGCTGACGCCGAACGAGATCGGCGATAAGAAACTCGTCTGGGGCTTCGAGGCCAAGGTGGGTGAACGTGCCGTGGCCAAGGGTGCCCTGACGACCGTCTACGCCTGGCGCGAAGGGCAAGGGCCGATGTCGGCCGCACTGGTGCCGCTCGACGTCAAAACCGCGTTGCAGCAGCACTTTGGCGTCTGAGCCATGAACGAAGGCACTACGAAGAAGCCGTGGGTGTGGCTCGGTCTGGTCGCCGTGTGCTTTACGTGCTTCTCCTTGCTCGGCTTGCAGCCGCCCATTTTTACGTCGCTCGTCCATCCGCAACCTTTGCATGCCGACGAGGCGGTGCAGTGGTCTTTAGCCAAAGATCTATCGGAAGGGGTCCTTTATAGTTCCCATGATGACCGTTTCCACGGCCCGACCTTGGCGTCGTCCCTATTAATCTGCTCCAAGGCGACGGGCACCGCGTTCGCGGATATGTCGGAATCCTATCTGCGTAACGTCACCGGCTTTTATCTGGTGCTGCTTTCCTTGGCGGCCTTGGCCTTGCCCGGCGTCGGTCTGACCCCGCGCATCACCGCCTCCGTATTCTGCTTCCTTGTCGGCGGAGGAGCCCCCTTTGGATTTTATTACGTGCAAGAGGTGCTCCTGGTGGCGGGGCTCGCCTGGGGTGTGGTGCTGTGGTTGCGTTCCGAGGCCGCGGAGTGTCCTAGGCTTAAGGGAGTTTTTCGTCTGCTTTCTGGCCTAGCCTTCGGTTTTGCACTGGCCTGCAAGGTCACGGCTGCGGCTTACCTTTTATTCTTCTTTGTAGCACTGCTGCTGGTCCGTAAGGCTTGGGCTGATCGTCATCTCGTGGCTTTCCTGTTCGGCTTGATGGCGTCATGGGCTTTCTTTCAAAGCGTGGCCTTCACGGATCTCCATGGCTTGACGACTTGGTGGGGTCAGCTTGCTCGGTCGCTGGGCGTAGCCAGCGGCCAGTCGGAAGACACGCTGATGGCGGTTAACTACTGGCCTTGGATCTGGGCAGCCCTCTGGGTGGGGGAGTTTGCCCTTCAGCGTTACCTGACACAGCGACTGGTCCCCTTCCGCTCCGGGTCATTCGACTTCGCTTTAGTTTTTGTCGGCTTGATCTTCAGCTTCCATCTCCTGCTGCCTTACAAGACGCCTTGGTTGCTTTACGGCGTCATGGCTTTACCCTTGGTCCTCATCATCCCATACCAGCTTAGTGGCGGCTGGCTGCGGGATGGCATCCTGTTGGTGGGCTTGCTCATCGGGGCTGGCTGTGCGGCCGGAGATTTCGCCTCGCATTCGCCGACAGCCGACCTGCGGGCTTTCGAAGCGAGCACGGCTCGATTCAAGCAGGCCTACAAGGGTAAGACCTTCTTCATTGCAGTAGAATTAAAGGAAGGGGGCAATTACTGGCCTCTGCCATATTACCTCCGTCGCTACCAAGTTGGCTTCGGGGACTTTCCCGCGGCCGCTCAAGCGCCCCTACGGCTGATTCCGATGACAGATGACAGCGAGCCAGTCGTATCCGGCTACGCGGTCTCTAAATTGACCCTCCGAGAGGGCGGAGACCGCTATTGGGTGCTGGTTGCCAAAGGCTACGAAAGCGTTTTTATCGGGAAATAACCGCCATGGAAAGCACCCCTGTCATCCACAACTTCTCCCACGAGGCTTTTGGCTCTCGCTTCTGGCTTCGTATCGCCGCGGAAGACGCCATCTACGCCCGCAATGCCTCCGAAGCGCTGTTCCAGCACCTCGACGACTTAGATTTCCAGACGGATCTCCGCCACGACAGCGGACCGGTCGCCTCAATCAATCAGATGCCCGAAGGTGCCTTGGTGGCCGCCTCGGAGCACGTCCAGGCACTCTGGAATTTCTCCCGCGATGTCCGGGCGGACACCAGTCGGGCCTTTGATGCTACAGCGGGGGCACTTTTCCGCTACTGGAAAGACCATGGCGAAATGCCTTTCAATCCGGACGATGCCGCCTGGCAGCAGATTTGGACGGCGTATCAAGGTGGGGAATTCAAACTCGAAGGCTGCGAGTTCTCCTGTGTCAAATTTGGCGCCTCGGTCGACTTTGGTGCCATCGTACGCGGTTACGCCCTCGATCGGATGGCTGAAATGCTCGAAAGCAGCTGGGGAATTCATCGGGCGCTACTCATGGCCTCCGGTAGCGTCACGCTCGCACTTGATCCTCCGGGAGATTCCGTGGGCTGGCGCATTGGCGTCGGCGCCCACGAGGAAATCAAGCTGTGTCGTTTCGCCATGGCGAGTAAGATGGCGGATCCCACACGCGCCAATATCGTAGACCCGCGGACGGGCCAGGCCGTCTCCTTGATTGGGCCGGTGCGCGCGATTGCGACTTCAGCCATTGAGGCCGAAGGCTTGGCGGCCGTGGGCTGTGTGCTTACTTCGGCGGAGAGCGAAGAATTTGTGAACCGTGGCTGCAGTCGCGGTCTCTGGATGCCGGATGGCTCTAAGTTGGGATCGGCGACCTATTTCGATGTGACGGAGCGGCCGATATCGGACACGGTCAGTTAATCAGTGCTTCGAGGTCGTTCAGCAACTTGACGCGATTTTCAGAGAAAATAAAGGTGTCGGAACTGAGACGTCGCAAAGATGCTTGCAGGACTTCCTTGGGCGGTCGGCGGTTCAGCATCAAGCGGCGAAGGTATGTTTCCAAGTCGGCGGAGATCTGGGCGTACTCCAGTTTGAGCCGCACAATCTGCATCAGGATGGCTTGGTTCGTTTCGTTTTGGAGGTGCGCCTGGATGAGTACCTCGTTGGCTTCGTCGTAGCGGCGGGCCGTAATGAGCTTCCGGCTAGCGGAAATCAGTACTTGGGGCGGCACATTACGGTTTTGCATCAACTTCTGTAGGTTGATGATCCCGATATCTGCTTGGCCATCGGCGAAATAGGCAATCATGCGCAAGGCTTCAAAGGCGATGCGCGTCTCGGCGACCCACTGTTCGCGTTCGGCGCGTTTGTAGAGTTCGTCGACCAGTTGGATGGTCTCCCGGGGTCGATTGGCGTTCAGTAGGCACTCGACGTGCACCAAGGTGAAACGCACGCGATTGGGAAAGCGCCGGGCTTCCGCTAGGCGTTGCAGGCGAAGGGTTAGGGTGGTGTCGGCGGTGTCATTCCCGAAGCGGCTGAGGTCGAGCATCGTCTGCTCTTGATGGCCGAATCGGCTAATAATCTGTTCGATCTGTTGTTCGCGACGGCTGCGATTTACCACTCCCGGCATCAGGTAAAGCGACTGGATGAGGGGGGTGGGCTTATCGGGTGCGATGATGGTCAGGAGGGCGAGGCTGTCTTGGGCCGCGGCGAGTTGGCCCATCTCCTTGAGCCACGAGGCTTTAATTTCCAACAGGCGTTCCTTGCCCGCGGGGTTGGCGTTGAGTGCGAAGTTAATCTGCTCCAGCGCGGCGTTCCGCTCGCCGGATTCCCAGAGTATCTGGCAATTGAGGAGGTAGCCTTCGGCGGTCAGGGTGAGTTGGTGGGTTTTGACCAGCCGGGAAGCTTCGCTGAAATTGCCTCGCAGAAAGTTGGCTTGGGCTGCGGCGATTTGGAGATCCTTCTTGATCAACGGCGCGAGCTCCGGGTCATGCATATACTTATTTGCCGTCGTGATGATGCGCTGGTCTTGGTCCAGCATGAAGCATCGCTGGAGGTAAATGCGGAAGTGTTCGCGGTCTTGCTTGGCGAAGATCATTGAGTCTTCGAGCAGCTTGTAGCTATCGAGCGGACGGTTGAAGGCGAAGAAGAGGTCGGCGGAGAGTCGTTGGGCCTCTAGGTCCGTGGGGCGCAGGCTGGAGCCAGTGCCGATATATTTAGCGAACTCGGCGTAGTCCTGGCGGGTGAGTGCGGCCTTGGCGATCTCGATGTAAAATTGTCCTTTGCGCTGCAGGTGGGCGATGCGACCGTAGCCTTCAGCTGCGTGGATAATCTGAGCTAAGTCGCGCTGGCGGATGGCTTCCTTGCCGCGGAAAACATTACCCACAGAGTTGGCAATCGTGTCCGGGAAGTACAGGTACATGTCGGCCCGCCGCGTCGTCGCGATGCCGTTCATATACTTCTGATTAAATAGGTAGAGTTCCGCGGTGACTACCCAGAGACCGGCGAGAAAAATAGGCAGAAGGAGGCAGACGCGCCCCCAGGCCAGTCGATAGCGGCGATCTTTATACCCGACGGTATCCACGATGACCAGGCCCAGCAGGATGCTCCGACTGGAACGGGAGTCCTGCCCTTGGCCGTAGACATAGTGGGGGTCCGATGACATGCCTTCACCGATGTTCCCTGTCCGCTGGGGGCGGGCAAGTGTGGAGTGACTTTCAGTGGAGCAGACGGGCGGCTTCAATGGCGCCACTGGCCCGTGGCAGGCAAGTCTGGCCGATGCAGACCGTGAAGCCCGCTTCGGCTGGTGTGCTGGTCATGAACAAGGGCCGATAGGGCAGGGCGTGCGGCGCGGTATTGGCATCTCCCAGGAGCTCCGCTCGGAAGGCATCCCAGCCCCCCGGGGCTTTGGCGGTGGCATAGCCCGAAGCATGTCGAACGAGGCCGTCTAGGGCGTGGGATACCCCGCTAGGTACGTTGCGCGAAAGTCCGCCATACGCCGAAGCGAGATCAGTGAACTCGCGCGACCAGAGGCTGTCATCATCCAGTGAACGCATGATGCCGAAGCCGTGGAGGAGGGAGGCGTTGCCGGAGGGAATCGCATTATCAAACCAATCTTTCTGACGAACCGAAAGGTCTTCACGGTCCGCCGGCACAATGAAGTAGCCCACGGCATGAGGGTCGGCAAAACGATCCTTGGCGGCGTGTAGAATCAGGGAGGCGCGCTGTTGATGGAGCGTACCCGCGGCTGGATTTACCCAAGGCGCGAAAGCCGCTAAGGCTAGTTCGGCTTCGGCCATCCAGGCGTGATCGGCAAGGCCCGCTGGTAGGCTGGCCTTTTCGCCATGGGCGACACTCAGGAGATTCAGTCCGGGATTTTCCTTGGCCAGGATGGTCCAGAGTTTCGCTTCAGTCTGTGCGGCGAGCTCATACCAGTCTTTGCGATCCATGATCCAGCTGGCTTTGGCCAACCCGGTGATCACCAGGGCATTCCAGCCCAGCAGGTTTTTACTATCACGTTCGGGTTGGGGTCGCCGGTTGCGTTGAGTGAGTAGCTTGGCCCGGGCGGCCGCAAAGCGGGTGCGCGTGGCGTGATCGCCGCGCAACTTGGGAATATTGGCGCCCTCGAAGTTGCCTTGGTCGGAAAGGCCGTAGGCTTGGGCAAAGGCAAAAGCGTCTGCCCCTAGGATCTCCGCGACCTCGGCGGACTTCCAGACGTACGTCGTCCCTTCTTCGTGGTCGGTGTCAGCATCGAGCGAGGCCGCGAATAGGCCGTTCTCCGTGCGCATTTCCCGGAGCATCCAATCGACCGTCTCGGCGCAGACATCCGCATACAGTGGGTCGCGGTAGCGGGCCCAGGCTTCAGCGTAAACGCCAAGGAGCTGGGCATTGTCGTAAAGCATCTTCTCGAAGTGCGGCACGGTCCAATCACGGTCCACGCAGTAGCGATGGAAGCCGCCACCGATTTGGTCATAAAGCCCGCCGCGGGCCATGGCACCGAGCGTGATGGTGAGGACGGCATCCATCCGGATGGCGAGGGTGCGGTCGGCTTGGACTTCAGGATCAGCCCGCATACCCAGAAGAAAACTGAGCGTATGGGGCGAGGGGAACTTGGGGGCACCGCCGAAGCCGCCGTGCTGATCATCATGTTGCTCGCAAATACGTCGAACGGCACTGATGAGGTCGGCTTTCGTCGGGGCTAGTCCGTCGGCATCAGGTGCCCTTGTGAGGTGCGTGAGGTTCTGGGCAATCGCGTCAGCATTGGCACCGAGCTCAGTTTTGTTGCGATGGTAGAAGTCTGCCACGCGCATGAGCAACTGAGGCCAGGGGACTTGCCCGTGGCCGCGATCTTCGGGCGGGAAGTAAGTTCCACCGAAGAATGGCCGGCCATCCGGTAAGCAGAAACAATTGAGCGGCCATCCGCCGTGCCCCTGGATCATCTGGACCGCGTCCATCATCAGCTTGTCGACTTCAGGGCGTTCCTCGCGGTCAACTTTGATACAGATAAAATGCTGATTCATCAGATCCGCGATCCAGGGCTGTTCGAAGGACTCACGGGCCATCACATGACACCAATGGCAGGACGAATAGCCGACCGAAACCAAGACGGGTTTGTTCTCGGCTTTGGCCGCGGCAAAGGCTGCCGGACCCCAGGGCCACCAGTGCACGGGGTTATCCCGGTGCTGGCGGAGGTAGAGAGAGCTTTCTTGGGCCAGGAGGTTCGGCACGCCTGCACGGTTGAGATACCGCCGCAGGGTGCAACAAAGACCGTTAGGCCGCCCTTCGACTTGCAGGAGGGCCGATGTCGGTCAAGGCTCGGGGAATGAGGCCCCTGATGTTCGCCCTGCTACTGACTGTCGCGACCGCGACGGCGGTGGAGGTGCGGGTCCAGTTGCCCGGCCAGGGGGTGGATGATCGGTTGAAGGCATTTGCCGCCCGTTCGGAGTCCTTGGTGGTTGAATGGGAGCCCAAGGTGGCGGCGGCCCTCGGAGTGCCAGTCGAACGGCGCCCTCAAGCAGTCACGATTATTTTCCGGGACATGAAGGGGGTCGCTTATTGGGACGGTAAGGCAATCAACGTCGCGACCGCGTGGGTGGCCGGGCATCCCGATGATGCGGGTTTGGTTGTCCATGAACTTACCCACGTGCTGCAGGGTTACCGTAAGGCCCCCGGCTGGATGACGGAAGGGCTGGCGGACTATGTCCGCTTTCAGCTGATGGAGAAAGGGAAGTTCGGGATCCGTATCGACCCCTCTAAGAACAAGCCTACGGACTCTTATCGCGTGACTGGTTATTTCTTGGCCCAAGCGGAGAAGAAGTACCCCGGGCTTATCGTGAAACTTAATCAGGCCTGCTTCGAGGGTGCGCCCGTCGACAAGGTCTTTGCCGCCCACTGTGACGGGCGTAGCTATGAGCAGGCCTGGGCTGAGCTGGTGCCGCCGACCAAGAAGTAGCCATGGCCACAATTCGCATTCTGGAAGACACGGTAGCCAACCAGATCGCCGCCGGCGAAGTGGTTGAGCGGCCCGCCGCGGTGATCAAGGAGTTGCTGGAGAACTCGCTCGACGCCGGCGCCCGGCGCGTGACCGTAGACTTCTCGCGCGGGGGGAAGGCCTTGATGATCGTGGATGATGATGGGAAGGGTATGAGCGGTGATGAGGCGCTGCTGAGTCTGGAGCGTCACGCGACGAGTAAGATTCGCATTGCGGCCGACCTCGACCGCATCGCCACTTTTGGTTTCCGCGGCGAAGCGCTCCCTTCCATCGCGAGTGTCGCCCGCTTCACGATGCAAACCCGCCCGACGGAGGCGCCTTCTGGCACGGAAATCTCGGTTAACGCTGGTAAACTAGTCCATCGCCGCGAACACGGTATGGCTCCAGGCACTCGCATTGAGGTAGCGAATCTTTTTCACCCGGTCCCAGCACGACTCAAGTTCCTGAAGTCCGATGAGACCGAGGCTGCACACATTGTTCGGCTCGTCCGGCTGTATGCAGTCGCTCATCCAGAAGTTGGGTTCCTGTTGCGCGAAGATAGCCGCGAGATTTTTCGGTCGCCGGGCAATGCGCCTTTGCTTGATCGCGTTCGTGAAATCTGGGGCCGGCAGGTGGCTGAAGAGGTAACACTCATGCCAGTCTTTGCCCGCCCGGGGATGAAACTTAGTGGGCTCCTCGGGAAGCCTGGGGTCAGTCGTGGTACCCGGCAGGACTTGGTCACGGTGGTGAATGGCCGCCCGGTGGATAGTCGCACGATGGCCTTTGCGCTGATGGAGAGCTATCACACCTTAATCCCTAAGGGTCGCTATCCGCTCGCCTTTGTTTTTCTCGAAATGGATCCAGCTTGGGTCGATGTGAATGTCCACCCGGCCAAGCGCGAGGTGCGTTTCCGTGATGAAGCCCGCGTCCGTAATTTCTTGATTGAATCCGTGCTCGCCGTCCTGCGTTCGCACGGTGGTGACGGATTGCCCGCCCAGACGGTACCTGCGGTTGCCCCGTTGGTCGCGGGAGCCGCTTCCGTGGCCAGCATCGCCGCGCCGGTACCACCCACGATCCCCGTCCCGGCGTCCGCTGGAGTGGCGGTGCCGGTACCCGTGGCGTCTGCGCATGCTCCCGCCGTGCGACTCGGCTGGAGGCTACTTTCGCGCCTGCGCGAAGAGCGTGCCGTCTTTGAGACCCCGACGGGGTTGGCGATTATCGACATCGGTGCCGCGCATCAACGAGTGCTCTACGAATCCATCCTTAAACAGTTCTCGGAACAGAAGCCGGTCAGTCAGCCCATGTTGATGCCGTTGGCGATAGAACTCGAACCGCTGCCCGCCGCGGTACTGCGTGAACGCCTGCCGCTCCTCACGGCGGCAGGTTTTGATTTCGAAGAATATGGGCGTAATTTCTGGCGGATGGCGGCACTGCCCGCATGGCTCGAACCGGAAGGTGCCCTGGATTTTGTGCGCGATTTACTTGCCGAGATGGCTCGCCGGGAAGGTGATTTTGGTCGCCCGTCCCTAGCCTATGACGCGCTTGCGAAGCTGGCTGTAGGGAAAGCCCGCCGAAAGGGCGACGCCTTGTCTGAGGGCGAACTGATGGAGCTAGTGCAGTCTTTATTCCGGACGGCACAACCCGGCACGTGCCCGCGGGGTCGACGTACCTATGTCGAGTGGACCGATGCCGATCTCGGCCGTCGATTCGGCTGATTAGCGCCGTCCGCGTTTACGGGTAGGGGAGGCGGGCTTACCGGTGCGGAGTGATTCAATTTGATCGCGCAGCACGGCCGCACGCTCGAATTGAAGTTCATCGGCGGCTTCCAGCATCTCCGCTTCCATGTCGGCCAGCACTAAAGCGATGTCGCGATCGTCCGTTCCTTCGGCGACGGCGAGGGCGTCTTCAGCTTCGGCTTCGACGAGGCTTTCTTCAATCGGACGCATGGTGCCCTTAGGCGTGATGCCGTGTTTCAGATTGTAGGCTTCTTGGCGTTTGCGACGGTCAGCGCAGATGGTCATCGCGCGACTGAGCGAGCGAGTCATGACGTCGGCGTAAAGCAGGACCTTGCCCTCGACGTGGCGGGCCGCCCGGCCGGAGGTTTGAATGAGGCTCGTTTCGCTGCGAAGGAAGCCTTCTTTATCCGCATCGAGGATGCCGACTAAGGCGACCTCGGGGAGGTCGAGGCCTTCGCGGAGTAGGTTCACGCCCACGAGGACATCGAACTGGCCAGCACGCAAGCGGCGCAAAATTTCAACGCGCTCGATGGCATCAATGTCCGAATGGAGGTATTCGACCTTCAGTCCGCTATCCCTCATGAAATTGGCGAGGTCTTCGGACATCCGCTTGGTCAGTGTGGTCACCAAGGTGCGGAAGCCACGGGCGGCGGTGGCCTTGGCTTCACCGATGATATCTTCGACTTGCCCGGCAATGGGGCGCACTTCCATGACGGGATCTAGCAGGCCGGTCGGACGGATGACTTGTTCGGCAACCACGGTCGAGACGGCGTATTCGTGGGGCGCTGGGGTGGCTGATACATAGACAGCCTGTTTCACTTTCTCGTCGAACTCATCCGGCATCAGGGGGCGGTTTTCCAAGGCGGACGGGAGACGGAACCCAAATTCCACTAAGCGTTCTTTGCGGGCGCGGTCACCGTGGTACATACCCCGAATCTGCGAGACCGAGACATGGCTTTCGTCGATGAAGACCAGCATGTCATCCGGAAAGAAATCGAGTAGACAGTGCGGGCGCTCGCCGGGTTTACGCCCCGACATGTGCATCGAATAGTTTTCAATACCCGGGCAGAAACCCGTTTCGCGAAGCATCTCAAGGTCGTGTTCGACCCGCATGCGGATGCGTTGGGCCTCGACGAGCCGGTTATTCTTTTCGAAGTAGTCGACGCGCGCTTCCAGCTCATCGCGAATGGCTTGGCCAGCGGCTTTCACCCGTCCGGGTGCGGTCACGTATTGATTAGCTGGGTAGAGGTCGAATTTATCCAGCTGTTTGCCGGGCTTCACGCTTATGGGGTCGAGCTCGCGGATGGCCTCGAGGGTGTCGCCCCAAAATTCGAGGCGAATGGCGGACTCCATGTAGGCCGGCCAAACGTCAATCGTCTCGCCGCGGGCGCGGAAATTGCAGCGCTCCAGGATGGCATCATTGCGCGTATATTGATTGGCCACCATCTTTGCCAGTAGCTCATCACGGCGCATCGTCATGCCCGTCTTCAGGGAAATCATCGCAGCGATGAAATCCTCTGGCGAGCCGAGCCCGTAAATGCAGGAGACGGAGGCGATGACGACTACGTCGCGCCTAGAGAGGAGGGCGGAGCTGGCGCTGATGCGCAGGCGTTCAATGTCTTCGTTAATCGCCGAATCTTTTTCGATAAAGGTGTCCGTCGACGGCACGTAGGCCTCTGGCTGGTAGTAGTCGTAGTAACTGACGAAGTATTCGACGGCGTTCTGCGGGAAGAAATTCTTGAACTCGGAGTATAGCTGGGCGGCGAGGGTCTTGTTATGGGAGATGACCAGTGCGGGGCGTTGGGCTTGGACGATGAGGTTCGCCATTGTGAACGTCTTGCCGGAGCCGGTGACGCCTAGGAGGGTCTGGCGGGCGTTGCCGGCGCGGAGCGACGCATCCAACTTGGCGATGGCTGCAGGCTGATCGCCCATCGGCTGGTACGATGATTTTAACTGAAACTCCATTTCAGCTAAGGCGGCCGCGGGCGAGCCACTGCGGATCTACTTCGGAAAGGTCCTTCACGATGCGATGGGCGCCAGCGGGGACCAGCTGCTCGCGGGTATTGGTCGTGGCCAGGGCGATGGTGATGAAGCCGCCGTCGATCCCGGCTTTCAGTCCGGAGAAGGAGTCTTCGAAGACAAAAGAAGTTGCCGGTTCGCCGCCCCCGAGGGCGCAAGCCTTCAGGAAAACTTCTGGGTCGGGCTTGCCGCGGCTAACATCCTCACTGGCGATCGCCCCCAGGAAGTAGTCGCCGATGCCGAATAATTCGAAGGATAGGGCGAGGTTCGCCTTGTGGGTCGACGTGCCGATCACGCAGGGAATGCCGAGATCACGGAGCGCACTGCAGAGTTCGCGGACGCCGGGGAGCAGGTGAACATGGCCGGTGCGGGCGATGTCGCGGTACAGAGCTTCCTTGCGGTCGGAGAGGCGCTTCACCTCAGCCTTATCGTTAGCCCAGCCCAAAATGTCCGGAATGATCAGCTCGTTACGCTTGCCGAAGCCGCGTTTGAAATGGTCAGCAGGTAGCGGGAGTTTCTCCTCGGCTGCCAAGGCTTCCCAGGAGCGTTCATGGGCGATGGAGGAGTCGATGACGACTCCGTCCCAGTCAAAGACGGCAACAGTGCGGGGCATGGCTCAGTGCTTATCCCAAGGCAGCGTCACCTTTACCGGACGATGTTCCCAGACGTTAAGCGGGTCGAAAATCTGGCCAGGGGCGAGGATACCGTTAGGATCGAGCGCCTTCTTGACCGCGATCATCGCCCCAATTTCGGCGGGCGTATGCTGCAGGCGGAGGAAAGGAGATTTCGCGATGCCAATGCCATGTTCGCCCGTGATGGCTCCACCGAGTTCCACGACTTTGGTCATCACTTCGTGGATGGCTTTCTCCGCTTTGCGGCAATGCTCGGGATTGTCCCGGTCATACATGATATGAACATGGAAGTTGCCGTCGGCCGCGTGGCCAAAGGTCGGTGTTGCCAGGCCGATCCGGTCGCGGACTTCGCGCGTGTAGCGGATGAGCTCAACATAGGACCGAAAAGGGACGACAATATCTTCGTTGAGTTTCGCGTTGCCCAGCGAATACATCGCTTGCGAGCAGGTGCGGCGGATATCCCAAAGCGCTTCGGCTTCGGCTTCGACGTCGGTCTCACGGAAGGCGATGGCGTGGCGGCTGATCCAGGCCCGGACTTTCACTGCATCCTCCGCTAGTGCGGCTGGGTGACCGTCGATTTCAACGAGGAGGATGGCGTGGGTGTCAGTAAGCCCTTGGAGTTCGGTGGCCGTGAAGACGCGGCTGCCGCGTTGCTTCTCGGCGGCCTCGACGGTCTGGGTGTCCAGGAACTCGAAGACGGCGGGGTTTACGCGCAGGCCCATCAGTTCGGCGGCGGCCTCCAGGGCCCCCTCGTCGGTGCGGCAGGCGATCAGGAAGGTGCGGCGGGCCGCGGGCTTATTGACGAGCTTCAGGGTGGCTTGCGTGATCACGCCGAGCGTGCCTTCGGAGCCGATCCAGAGGTCGCGGATGTTAAGGCCGCTGACAAATTTGCGGAGCGGCGCGGCCCAGCGCACCTTTTCACCCGTGGGGAGAAAGCCTTCGAGGGCGTAGACGTGGTCACGGACAACTCCGTACTTCGCGGCGCGGAGGCCGCCGGCGTTGGTCGCGATATTACCGCCGATGCTGCAATACTTGAGCGAGGACGGATCGGGCGGGAAGAAGAGCCCGTGCTGGGCCGCGAGTTCGTTGATGCGAGCGGTGATCGCGCCGGGTTGCACGGTCGCCATTGCGGAGATCGGATCGATCTCGATTTTATTCCAGTGGTCTAGGTGGATGACCCATCCGCCTTGGATGGGGGAGCTGGCGCCGGTGTTGCCGGTGCCGCGGCCCCGGACGGTCACCGGGATGCGATATTCGTTGGCGAGCTTTAGGACGATGCCGATATCGTCCTCCACGCCCGGGCGAATGACCGCTTCGGGCATGAAGGAAAGGCGCATGTTGTCGAACGACGCGGCGAAGCAGGTAGCTTCATCGGTCAGCACCTTCGCTGGGCCGAGTTTGGCCAGTAGGGCTTGAGTGGCGGCAGGATGCGTCTTCACGAGGGAGCTCACGCCCGCCATCGTGCACCCTTAGCCCAGTTCGGCAAGCCACGCTGTCGCTTCGGCGTCGGAAGGCATGCGCCAATCGCCGCGCGGCGAAAGGGCTAAGGACCCGACCTTGGGGCCATCCGGCATCGCGGAGCGCTTATATTGCTGGGTGAAGAAGCGGCTCAGGAACGAGCGGAGCCAATGGCGGATTTCCGCTTGGTCATATTTTCCAGTAAAGGCGTGTTCCGCGATCCAGAGCACCTTCGAGGGGCGGAAGCCGTTGCGGATGACGTGATAGAGGAAGAAGTCGTGCAGCTCGTACGGGCCGACAATCATCTCGGTCTGTTGGGCGATTTCACCGTCGGCTCCGGGAGGGAGTAATTCGGGGCTCACGGGCGTGGCGACGATGTCTTCGAGGATGCTGCGTTCTGGGCCGACGTGGCGCGCATGGGCGGCCCACGAAACCAGATGCTTCACGAGCGTCTTCGGAACGCCGATATTCACGTGGTACATCGACATATGGTCAGCGTTGAAGGTGCACCAGCCGAGGGCGGCTTCGGAAAGGTCGCCCGTGCCGACGACGAAGCCCTGACACTGATTGGCCGTATCCATCAGGATCTGCGTGCGCTCGCGAGCCTGAGCGTTTTCGAAAGTGACGTCGTGTTTGCCGGCCGGGTGGTGGATGTCCTTGAGGTGCTGATCGACGGCCTCGTTGATGGAAATCTCGCGGGCCGTGATGCCGAGCGTCTCCATCAGGCGCATTGCGTTCATGTGGGTGCGGGCCGAGGTGCCCGGGCCCGGCATCGTGAGTCCGATGATGCCTTTGCGATCCAGCCCGAGCCGATTGAAAGATTCGAGGGTGACTAAGAGGGCCAGCGTGGAGTCGAGTCCGCCTGAGACGCCAATGACGATGTGCTTGAGGCCAGTGTGCCGGATACGGCGGGCGAGTCCGGTCGATTGAATCGCGAAGATTTCCTGGCAATTCTCGTCGCGGCGATGCGCGTCGGAAGGGACAAATGGATGCTGGCTGAAGCGACGGCGCAGTTTTGGGGTCTGCCCGACGGGCGTACCGAGTTCGAAGCTGAGGACGCGAGGGCGGAGGGTCGACGGAGCACCGAAGAAGGTGCTATTGCGGCGGCGTTCGGCGGCTAGGCGGTCTAGGTCGACCTGGGAAACAATCAGGGCGAGATCAAAGCGGAAGCGTTCTGATTCGCCGAGTACGACGCCGTTCTCGGCGATGAGTCCGTGCCCGCTATAGACGATGTCCGTGCTCGATTCGCCGGCGCCGGCGGCCGCATAGACATAGGCGGCGAGGCAGCGGGCGGATTGGGATTTCACTAGGTCGCGTCGGTAGGCGGCCTTGGTCAGGAGTTCATCGCTGGCCGAAAGGTTGCAGAGGAGGGTGGCGCCGGCGAGAGCTAGGGCTCCGCTGGGAGGCTCGACGGCCCAAAGGTCCTCGCAGATCTCGATGCCGATCACACAGTCCGGCATATCTTTGGCCTGGAAGAGTAGGTCGGTGCCGAAAGGGACTTTCTGGCCGAGGAGATCAACTTCGCTGACGGCTGCGACGCGGGCGGACGCGAACCAGCGCTGTTCGTAGAATTCCCCGGTATTGGGCAGGTGGGTCTTGGGGACGACGCCGAGGACCTTGCCGCGGGAGATGGCGACAGCGACATTGAAGAGGCGTCCATTGACCTCCAGAGGCAGCCCGACAAGGGCAGTCAGGCCAAGCTTAGCGGTAGCCTCGCAAACCTGTCCTAGGGCCTTCAGGGCACCCGCTAGCAGGGTGCGCTGGCCGAAGAGGTCGCCGCAGCTATAGCCGGTCAGGCAGAGTTCGGGTAGAACCACCAATTCAACCCCCTCTTGCGCGGCCTTTTCCAGAGCCTGACAAATCAGGTGGGCGTTGGCCGCAGGGTCACCCAGCCGGAGGGCCGGCGAGGCGGCCGCCACGGTCAAAAAACCGTTCTGGTGGATGCGGTTGGACATCAAAGGACGAGAAGCCGTTATGTTCACCGTTGACCGAAGGGGAGGCAACCCGAAAGGTCTGCCATTCCCTGTTCAAAGGGGCCAAATGACCACCCAGCCGCTCAAAGAAGTCCGGATCTTTTCGCCCGCCACCGTGGCCAATGTGGCGTGCGGTTTCGATGTGCTCGGTTTCGCCATCGACTCACCGGGGGACGAAATCGTTGCCCGCTTCTCGTCCAAGCCTGGACTGACCATCTCTAAAATCACCGGCGACGACGGTCGTCTACCGCTCGACTCCAAGAAGAACACGGCTGGCGTGGCGGCCCATGCGCTGTTGCGCCACCTGGGTAAGAGCGACGTCGGCATCGAGATGGAGATTCACAAGAAGATGCCCTTCGGTAGTGGTCTCGGCTCCAGTGCCGCCAGCGCGGTCGGTGGGGCCTTCGTCGTGAATCGTCTGCTTGGTGACCCGCTGACTCGCCTGCAGTTGCTTCCTTTCGTCGTCGCTGGTGAAGCCGCGGCCGATGGCGCCTGGCATGCCGACAATGTGGCGCCCTGTTTGCTGGGCGGAATCACTTTGATTCGTTCCAATGCCGAACTCGATGTGATGGATGTGCCGATTCCGGATCGGCTCTGGGCCGCCGTCGTCCATCCGGACATTGTCGTGCTGACCAAGGTCGCCCGGGAGATTATGCCACGGCAGGTACAGTTGGAAACCTCCACGCAACAGAGTGGCAATCTTGGTGGCCTCCTCTGCGGTTTCTTTAAAAGCGACTATGCTCTCATCGGCCGCTCGCTGCATGACTTGATTGCCGAGCCACACCGCCACCGCCTGATTCCGGAGTTCTATCGTGCCAAGGCCGCCGCCATGGCCGCCGGAGCGCTTGGTTTCTCCATTTCTGGTGCCGGCCCCAGCGTCTTCGCTTTGTGCGAAGGCGAGGAGACCGCCCGCAAGGTCGCCGCCGCGGTCGCCGCCGTGTTTGCCTCGGTGCCGATTAAGGCCACGCCTTACGTCTCGCGCATCAATCCCAAGGGTGTCCATGTCATCTCCGAGTCCTAAGTTGGAATTCGTCTCAACGGCTGACGCTTCCTGTCGCGGCTCTCTCCGCGAAGTGTTGCTTTCGGCGATGCCCGCCCGGGGTGGGCTATGGGTGCCAACGCACATTCCACAGCTCGCGCCCGACTTCATGGAGCAGCATCGGCATGACACGTATGCCGAGTTGGCCGAAGCGGTGATCGCCCCCTATTTCGCTGAGGTCCTCGGGCCGTCGGTATTACGTCAAATCTGCCAAGAGGCCTTTAACTTCCCTGTACCGCTGGTGCATCCAGAACGGCTCAAAGGAACGCCAGCTGAACGACTCGCGGTGCTGGAGCTCTTCCATGGGCCTTCCGCCGCCTTTAAGGACTTTGCCGTGCGCACGCTCGTGCGCGTCACGGCTCGCGTCCTCGGTAATGACTTCCCGCAACTGACGGTCTTGGCCGCCACCTCCGGTGATACTGGGGCCGCGGTAACTGAAGCCTGCGCCGGGGTGCCCGGGGTGCGTGCGGTCGTGCTTTATCCGCGCGTCGGCGTGAGCGGCGTGCAGGAGTCGCAAATCGCCCGAGCGCGTCCCGGCGTCGTCGCGATCTCCGTCGATGGCACCTTTGATGACTGTCAGGCTATCGTGAAACGCGCGTTGGCTGACGAGAGCCTGCGTCGTCGTCGCCCGTTGCTGACGGCCAATTCTATCAACCCAGTTCGCCTTATCGCCCAGGTGCCCTTCGCTTTCCATGCGAAGCGTCTACTCGCTTCAGGTCGGCGGATGGGTGTCGTCGTCCCTTCGGGAAATCTCGGCAACGTCGGCGCCGTTCAGTTGGCCCGGCGGATGGGCTTGGAGGTGGCCGCGCTGGTTGCCGCCACGAACACCAATTCACCGCTACCGGAACTCTTCGCCACGGGGCAATATCGGGCCCGCCGATCAAATCCCACCGCTTCGAACGCGATGGATATCGGTGACCCAAATAACCTCGCTCGCTTGCTTGCCTGGCGAGAGGGCGGCCCTTCGGTTGAGGCCGTGACCGTCGATGATCGTGCCACTCTGGATGCGATGCGCCGCGTGAGAGATGCTAGCGGTTACGTGCTCTGTCCACATACCGCTGTCGGCTGGAAGGCCGGCGAAGACCTACTCGTTCGAGCGGGCGCTCAATTGGATGACGTGGTTGTCTTCGGCACAGCCCACCCGGCCAAGTTCCCTGATGTGCTCCAGGCTGCCTTCGGTCACGCTAGTGTTTCGCGTTTCCCGGGCGAACTTCCTCCGCCAGAGCCGATTAAGATCGGTAATGACTTTGAGGCAGTGCGCGCCGTGCTGGAGTCTGAAGCGGGCTTCCGTTGAGGAGGCTTACTTCGACTGGCTATCCGGCGCCGGTTTCGTTTTAGCAGTGGGGGTGGCGACGGCGGCTTTGGGGTCGCGGGGCTGCTCGAATACGATGATGCAGCCCGAGAGGGCGAGGCTAGCAAGGACGAGGGCGGCGAGCAGGACGGTCTTCATTGCCCTGATTTAGGTCTGCGCTGCCTCGTTGGCAAATCCACAAAATAAAAAGGCCGTCTTGCGACGGCCTAGGAGGGCGGGGGCGCGTTGATTATTCCGTATCTGCGACCGCGAAGGTGACGTTCGAGATGTTCGCCTTGGCGAGGCAGTCGAGGACGTTGATGACGCGCTCATAGCGGGCGGTCTCTTCGGCCTGTACCGTAATCAGCAGCTTGGTCTTGGACTGCTCGGCAGCTTGGCCCATTTGCTTCATCTGGTTGTAGAGGTTTTCGAGCAGCTTGTCGCCAGGGGGGCCGACAGGGTCCTCGTTCAGGGTGATTTCGCCGCTTTCGCTCACGCCGATAGTGACTTCGTCGGGCATCTCGGTTTCCTTGGAGGTCTCAGCGTTTCCTGGCAGGGTGGTCTTGAGCTCATGCTCCACTTTCACTGCACCGGCCATCACCATGAAGAAGAGCATGATCACGAAGACCACGTCGATCATCGGGGCGATTTGGAAGCCCGGGTTGGCGTCGGCTTGTTGTTCAACTTGTTTCATGGCTTATTCCTCGTGATTGAGGCCAGAGAAAGCGATGTTCTCGATGCCGGCCTCGGCACCCCACTCGAGGGCCTTCGAGATGTATTTGGCGTGGCAGTCCTTGTCGGCGCGGACCAGTAAGCGGTACTTCGGATTGTCGCCTTTGCGGGCGGCGAGTTCCTTGGCGATGCCGTCCTTGTCGTTCATATCAAGTTCGCGGTCGTCGAGCTTATACTTGGGCAGGCCAGTGGTCTTATCCCAGGAGATATTAATGAGTCCGGCGGCGGCCTTGTCGTCTCGCTTCACGCCGTTGGCGGCGACGGGGAGGGAGATGTTCTTGTCGACCTTGAGCACCTGCGACGAGGTGATGGACATGAAGAAGATCAGTAGCACCAAGAGCACGTCGATCATCGGCGCGACCTGGAACTCTGGTTCCCCTTCTCCGCCTCCTCCTCCGCCTGCCATGGCTGTTTAGTTTGTTAGGGGGTGGAAGGTGCGCTTAGGCCTGAGGCTGGTCGGCCGCAGCGGCATTCCAGTCAGGCTTGCCAGCGTAAATCTCTTCATCGCCTACCTTGCGTCCAGCTACTTCATCGTAGGGGAAGGCGCGGAAAAGACCGGTGGCAATCTCCGTGATGTCGTGGATACCCTTATTGATACGGTTGGCCAAGAGGTAGTAAGACATGAACGCCGGAATCGCGATGAAGAGACCTGAGGCGGTGGCCACGAGCACTTCGCCGATCGCTTCGGCTAGTTTGGAAGGGTCGCCTACGCCGGAGGAACCGAGCTTTTCGAACGCCTTCATCATGCCCGTCACGGTGCCGGTGAGGCCGATCATCGGGGTACAGACGCCGATCACGGAGAGGTAGGAGGAACGGCCTTTAAGTTCGGCCTGGATGCGCGAGATTTCGGAGAGGATAGCCTCTTCGGTCATCGTCTTACCGTCTGGGGTGAACGCCACGCCAGCGCGGACGACGTCAGCCACCGGCGAGCCTGCGGTCTTGGCGAAGGCGTAGGCACCAACATAGTCGCCACGCTTGAAGAGCTCGCGGAGCTGATTGACGTGGTCGACGGGGTAGAGTTTGCCGGCCGAGGTGCGAATGACGCCATCGACGATGAACCAAATCATGGCGACGGAGCAGATCGTGATCGGATACATGACCCAGCCGCCTTCGCGGAAGAGGTCCATGAGAGTCTTCTCATGTTTCACGGCGCCTGCGGCTTCCTGGGCGGAAGCGAGGACGGTCATGAGACCCAGGAAAGCCAAGGTCAGGGTGGTCTTGCGGAAGTTCATCTTCATTGGGATGATGGGGTGTTGGGTAAGTTTTAGGTCGGGTTTTGGAAAGGGGCAAGGACTCACTTGTTGCCTTCAACGGCTTCTTCAGGTCGCAGCTTGGGCTTGGCCATGATGACGCCTTCAGGGAGCGGGCCGCCTTCAGCGATCTTCTTCTGATCGGCCTCAGCCTTGGCGCGCTCTTCCTTTGGGAGGAGTTTCTTGGCTTCTTCCGCCTCCTTGGAGACGGGGAAAGTGACAATGATGTCGTAGAGGTAGCGGTTCGAGATGGCCTCCAGCTTCTGCTCCTTGAGGGCCGGGCTATCCATGCCTCGGAATGAGCGGGCGGCTCCGAGTAGGGCCTTGGGCACGTGCTCCACTTCGGCACCGAAGAAGACCGGTACGCGGAGGTAGGCATTCATGGCGGCCTCATATTTCTTCGAAGCGAAGAGAGAGTTGCCTTTAACGATGTGCAGGCGGGCCTGGATTTCGGAGCTCTCTATCTTGGTGATCAGTTCCGAGGCTTCAGAGATAACGGCGTCATGGTCGCCCTTGCGGGCACGCTGCATGAGACGGGCGAGCTGAATCTGGGTGGCGACGGCCGGCTGCTTGGCGACGTCTTCCTTCTCGAACGCATCGAGGAAACTAGCGGTAGCTGCGTCGTTCTCGAGGCGGTCAAGGGCGTCGAGCTTGATGAGCGAGGCCTTGGTCCACCAAGAGCCAGAGATGTTTTTCATCGGCTCAAAGAGGCGGAGAACGGCTTCGGCGTTGTCCAGCGCTTTGCCCGGCTCGCCGCGATTCACGTTGTTCTGCGCCTCGGTGAGGCGGGCTGGCATCGGCCAGAGGATGTCGATGACTTCCGTGAGTTTGCGAGTGAGGCCAACTTCGATGCCGCCCTGATTGGTGGTGCGGTCGATGGTACCCTTCACGGCATTAATGACACCCTTTTTGGGGTCGGGGGTCGCTGGCTTCGGCGGGATGGACGTGGTGTCGAGCTTGAGGGGGTCATTAATTTCCCAGCGCTCCCCGCCCTTGAAAACGAAGGTTTGCGCTTGGGCGGCCGCGGCCAAAAGGAGGGCGACGATGGGGACGAACTGATGCCGGACGAAGTGTTTCATATGATCAGAGGGTGAGGATGAGCGCTTTGGCTTCGGTGCCTTCGCGGGTATCTTTGATGCGGTCCTTTTCGAGCATCTCCTTCAGGAGTAGCTTGGCGGCGTCCTTCTGGTTGAGTTTGCCCGCAAAGAGCTTGGCGGCGGAGAGGTAGGACTTGGCGGACCAGTTTTCGTATTTCTTCCAAGTCATGTAGCAGCGGCGATAGTAGGCCACGGCTTCGTTGTAGCCTTTTTCGTCGGTGGCTTGGCGTTCGGCCATGAGGCCGAGCCAATAAAGCGAGGCCGCGGTTTTCTCGCCGCGCCATTCCTTGGTCTTGGCGATTTCCTCGAATTCTTTCTTGGCCTCCGGATACTTCTGCGTCTCGGCAAGGCAGCGGGCGCGGATGAAGCGGAGGTCGAGCTCCTTTGACATCAGGATATTGTTATCAATCGCCTCGTTGCAGAGGGAGAGGGCTTCCTTGTATTTCTTATCGGCGAACTGGATTTCCGCCAAGCCGGCGAAGGCGAAGTCGGCGTACTCCGAGGAGCGGCCGTGCTCAAGGATGTAGCCGAAGTATTCCCCGGCTTTCTTGTGGTCACCCTTGGTCAGTAGGCTGTCGCCGACCATGGCGAGAATCGTCGGGCTGAGTTCCTCGGCCTTGTAGTTGGCGGCGATTTTACCGAAGTAGAGCGCGGTTTTCTCGGGTTCGCGGTTGAGGGCGGCGAGTTGGCCGAGTGCAAAGAAGCCGCGAGCCTGGGCTACCAGCGAGTCGCGATGCTCTTCGAGTCGCAGTAACTTGGTCATCTCGGCTTCGGCGTTTTCCGAGGTGTAAGCGCCCGGCAGTGGCTTGGCGCCGGGCTTCACGCGCTTGACCTTGCGGGAAAGTTTTTCCGCGAGGAAGGCGATCAGCTTTTCAGTTCCTTCTTGGGTGCGGTCATTGATGGATTCGGAGACGGCGTCCGAGAGAATTTTGAGCGCGCGCTTCTTTTGGTCGGAGATGCTGGTCTGGCGGTCGGCCTCGACCTTATCGAGCTCGACCTTGAGTTCGGCGGAGAGCTTGGCGACCGCGGCCTTGCCGGCCTCCACTTCTTCCTTGGTGACCTTATCGCGGCGTTCGAGCTCATCGACCTTCTTGCGGGCTTCGGCGAGTTTGCCACTGAAGGCCTTCTGGGATTTTTCAGCCCGTTGGCCGAACTCCGGCATATCGCCCATGCGTTCGGTGGAGCGGATGACCTCGTAAAGGTAGGTCATTGCCTTGGGGTCGTTGTGATTCCAGTCGAAGATTTCTTTGAACAGGTCGCGCATGCGCTTGTGGTCGCCGCGACCAGGGAGCATTTTCCGTAATTCGCCGAGGGCGAACTCGAGAGCCTGCGGATTGGTGCGACCGCTCTTGGCGGCAGCCTCATAGGCGTCAATGGCCTTGCCCGTGAGGGCCAACTTTTCATTTTCCAGCTTCGTCTTGATCTCGACAAACTTGGCCTTGTCCGGGGATTTGGAATTGAGGCGCACGTCTAGGTCGGCGGCCTTGATTTTCTTATCGATTTCATCTGCGAGGCGGATGTTAGCGTCGCCGATGAGCGTGTAGACTTCCGGCATCTGGTTGATGACCTCATCGGTGCGGTCTTTCTCGTAATCCTTGAGCCACTTCTCACAGAGCTTGAGGGTGGCCGGGATGTCGGGCGGGTTGGTGCCGAACTGGACGATGGCCTGACGGTATTGGACGTCGGGCAGGAATTGGCCTTTCGGGTACTCGGTTTGGTAGAGGTCGAAGGCGACCTTGGTTTCCTTGTACTTGCCCTGGAAGAACTGGCAGAGGGCGCTCATGTAGAGTACCTGCTGGCGAACGGGGGAGCGTTCATACTTCTTGAGGAAGGCATCAAAGGCCTTCTGGGCGGGCGCCCAATCGACTTGCGAGAAAAGGCAGGCCGCGATGCGGAAGTCGATTTCTTCGGCCGTTTCAGGCGTCAGGCTCTTCACGTTGTCGCGGACCCACGTGAAATGCTTAATGGCTTCGGGGTAGTCTTCCTGGGCTTGCGAGATGTCACCAAGCATGAGGCCGATGGCGGAGACTTCGTCGGCGTTGGGGAACTTGCCTAAGAATTCTTTGCACTTGGCCTGGGCCTCGGTGTTGCGACCGATCTGGCGCAGGGCCGTGATGTAATAGTAATAGGCTCCGGCGAGGCGGGAGAAGTTGGGGCTATTCTCAAAGATGTCTTTGAACGCTACATAAGCTTCCCAGGGGCGCTTGAGTTCGAGGAGGCAAAGGCCGATGCGGTAAGAGACAAACGCATCGTAGTCCTTATTCGCGGTGAAGTCGGCTTCGTATTTCTTGAACTGCTCGACCTCAAGTTTGGCCTTCTCGATGTTGGCGGCCTGTTCGGGATTGGGCTTTGCGTTGGCTTTGACGAGGGCGGCGTATTCAGCCTGTTTGGCTTCGATGGCCTTGGTGAAAGAGCTCGTCAGGTTCAGGCGGCGCAGGGTGCCCTGATAGTTGGTGAGGGCTTCGCGGTAGAAGTTGGCGCGAATCGTTTCATCGGCGGCTTGTTCCGCGGCGGCAAAACGGGCGTCTCCGATTTCGAGGCGCTGCGTGTTGGAGCGCACGACTTCGGCTGGGGAGCCGCTGCTCTTGGCGTCGATTTCGCTCTTAAGTTGCGAGGCTTCTTTCGTCAGGCCGAGTTTGGTGTAAAGTTCGACGAGCTTGTTGGCGGCTTCGCGACGTTCGGGGGTGTTGATGCCTTCCGCGGTGGCCTGCTTGAGCAGGCCGATGGCCTGGGCGAGGGCGGCTTTCCTGACGTCATCGGGGGCGTTTTTGGCGCGATCAGAGACGATTTTGGCGGAAAGGGTGAAGGCGTTTACGCGATCCTCCGGGCGGGCGAGGGTGTTCGTACGAATCTTTTCGAGGCGGGCCAGGGCAGCGTCGAACTTGGCTTGGCTGGAAAGGACTTCGATGAGGGTGAGCTCAGCGATACCGCGGCGATTGTCGGCGTCGAAGAAATCCTCCGTGCCCTTCGGGTACTTGGTGAGGAAGGCGGTCAACTCGGTTTCAGCCTTCGGCCAGTCGCGCATGAAGTAGTAGCAGCTCGCCTTGCGGAAGCTGATAACGGCCTTTAATTTCAGTTCGACCTCAAGGGCCTTCTTTTCAAGTTCTTCATATTGCGCGAGGGCCTCTTTGTACTTCTTGGCATCGAGGCTTTTCTCGGCCTCCTTGTAGAGTACAGACAACGGATCTTCCTTCTGCTCGGCGGTGGGCAGGGGCTTGGCCTGCGCCTTCAGGTGAGCCACGACGGGCGTCACGGCAATCAGGACGGCGATCAGCGCGGCCTTAGCTAGTTTATAGGTACGGGACTCTTGGTTAAGCATCGGGAGAGGGGAGCCGTTGGCTCCGCATCAGGGGGTTGGCTAAAGTTGGCTCGATGACCAAGGGATGCCAAGCAATAAGCCCTAATTGGGGCTTATTGGGGAGGTCTTTAACCCTCAGTCCTCACCCGTGTGAATAACTCACTTGCTGGCCTTAGTTCCGGAAGCCAGCAAGGTCTCGAACCTAGGCTCTTTTTCCTCTTTAGCCACCACCCGGACCTCCGAATGGCAGAAGCCGGCCTCTTCCAGCCAGTCATGTAGATCGTTCTCTTTGAAGCCGAGCCAGCGGTCGGCGTAAAGCTCGTGCGCTTTTTCAAACTTATGAGCCCGGAGATCGAGGATGAGCACCCTGCCGCCTGGTTTCAGGATGCGAAAGGCTTCGGCAATCGCTTTGCGGGGGTTCTCCGCGTGGTGGAGGGCCTGGCTTAAGAGTGCGAGGTCATTACTGCCAGAGGGGAGGGGGACTTTTTCGATGTCTCCGAGCACGTAGGTCAGATTGCGGAGCTGCTCTTTTTTCGCCAAGGCTCTCCCGAGCTGAACCATGCGGGGCGAATTGTCGACACAGTGGACCGTTTCCGCTTGGCGGGCGAGTAGGCGCGAGAGAGTGCCATCTCCGGCCCCAAGATCGGCGATGCGGACCTTGGGGGTTAGCAGGAAGAGCATCTGACCGATGGCTTCCCAAGACCTTCCAGGGCAGTAATTGCGGCCAAGGCGGTCAGCGACCAGATTGAAGTGCTGTTCGGCTTTTTGCCTCCGCTTCTCGATGATGCGCTGCAGGGCACGCTGATCCGCGGCAGATTGCGCTTCGGCTTCGCTGGCGGCGAGGGCTGCTTCCACGACCCCCTTGGTGACTGGGTTAAGCCCGCGGGCTAAAGAATAGTATGACTTCTTACCGTCGCGGCGATCCTGCACCAAATCGGCTTTGCGCAATAAGGCGAGGTGGGTCGAGATGCGTGATTGCTGGAGTCCGAGGATTTCCTGGAGTTCGCCGACGGAGAGTTCGCCGCGGTGCAGCAGGAAAAGCATCCGGGCCCGGGTGGGGTCGGCCAGCAGGCGCAGGGAATCCCATGGGTCAGACATGGGGTGAAATTGGAGGGCATCCGTTCCCGTGTCAAAAGAGGAAGCCCCGAAATCGGGGCTTCGTCGAGGGCGCTGACGGTCGGCTTACTTGCGCTTGTCGATCCAGCGGGTGATCTTCAGGACAGTCCAGTTTTCGGCCTTGCCGTTAATGTTGGTCGTGAAGGTTTCGCCCTGCTTCTGGTTAAGGAACTGCTTAGCCAGGGGAGAGATGTAGGAGAGGATGTTCTCTTCTGGCTTACCGTCCCAAGCGCCGAGGATGTCATAAGACACTTCGACTTGGTCGGAGCCGCGGCGGAGGACGATGCTGGAGCCCACGCTGATGGCATCGGTGGTGGCTTCGGAGAAGTCGACAACCTTGGCCTTCTTCAGGATGGTGTCGAGTTCGGCGCGGCGGGCGGAAAGGGTGTCATGCTCCTGACGGGCCATCTTGTACTCAGAGTTCTCACGCAAATCGCCGTGTTCCTTCGCAACTTGGATGGCTTCCTTGATGGCCGGGAGGCGAACCTGGACGATTTCGATGAGTTCGCGTTCTTTCTCTTCCTTGCTGCCTTTGGAGACGATGAGTTGCTTCTCTTCGGCTTCGGAGCCGGAGTGCTTGGACTTCGCGAGGCGCTGGACGTGCGGCTCGATTTTAGCGAGACGTGAGAGCAGTGCTTTCTTGGTCATCTCGTCAAAGCCCTGACTGCTCAGCATCGTACGGGTGAGGTCGAAGATCGTTTCGCTGTCGACTTTCTTGCCGCCGATTGGAGCCAGGATGCTTGCGATGAGTTCCTTGTCCTTGATGAGTTCGTTGGCGAGCGGGATGCGGGCGGTGGAATTGGACTCGAGGGACTCGGTGTCGATCGAGGAGAGAATCGCGCCGAGGAGGGACGGGGCGATAAGGCGAGAGACGATGTCAGCGTACTTCTTGGAGTCGCGATTCTTAATCACCCAGATGATCACCGGCGCGCGCAGTTCGCGTGTTTCCAGCCAAAGGGCGAAGCGATTGGCGACGGCCGCGGCCAATTCTTGGTCGCAAAGATAGGCGATGGACTCGGAGACGAGCTTGGCGGATCCGCTCTTGGTGCCGCCGATGTCGCGGTTGCGGAGCAGGTCGAAAGCCCGTTCGGCCCAATTATCACCATGATGCGCGCGGACGAGGTCGAGCAGGCTGCGAATCTTTTCGGTGGTGTGCGGAATGTTCAGCGCCACGAAGGCGAGGTCGCTTTCGGAGCAGAGTGCGATGATCTCGGAGGCGGTGGGGCTGACGGTTTCGACCGTTTCCACGGCGGAACGGAAGAATTTATCACGATTCCAGATGCCGCAAAGAATCGCGGGAAGGTTGTCGCGACGGCGGGCGGTCTCGAGCTTCTTGATTTCCTTGGCAAGGTCGGCTGACACCTTGGCGAGGTTGGCCTCGTTGGCGGCAGAACGGGTCTCAGCAGATGAGCTGTCGGCCAGTTCCTCGAGGAGAGCTAGTTTGCGCTCAAAATTTGGGGCGGCTTCGTACTGGGCGAACAGGTCTTCGCCGAGGTCCTTGGGGGCTTCGAGTAGGGCGTAGATTCCGCCTTTGCGCTCGGGGACGAGGATGGCGCGGTCTTTGCGTAGGGCGGCACGACCCTTGGTCCACCAGGACTTGAAGGTGGTGGCGCGGTCCTTGCCTGCTGGCAGGGAAGCGAAGTGGATGCGCTCGAGATTGGCTTCGAGGGCGTAGGAGGAGCATTCGCCGGTCGGGTATTCGGCTAGCAAGGCCTTGACGACGCCGGCGGGATCATTGGCCACCATGGTGGCGACTTCCTGCTTAGAGGTGTCGGCGTAGGCCTTGGCGACAACGCCATTCGGGTTGATGACCTCGATTTTACCAAGGAAGAAGGCGGCATCCATGGCGTGGCCCTTCTTATTCTGCTCTGGGAAATCGACAGTGAAGCGCTTGTTGGCTTCGTCGTAGGTACGGATGATGCCGATACCCCATGCCTGATGGAGGCAGAAGGCCGGCTGACCCGTCGCCACCCGGTCGATGGCGGCCTGCAGGGAGTTGATTTTACCACCTTGTGGGTTGGGGGCCTTGTTGCTCATTGCAAAAAGGGGTTTTGGGCATAACAATTCTCACTTGCAAGCAGGAAGGCAGGGGGCTTTGGGGTCTACGCCCTGCGCCGCCTTCCGACCAGCGTCATCTATGGCATTTAAGCCCGAAAAACCCTCAATCCACGGCGAAACTCCCGAGACCCTCGGTGAGCGGCTCGTCGCAGGTGGCCATCCGCGCTATCGGGCTGGGCAGATTTTTGAATGGCTCTACCCTAAGAGGGTCGAGCGGTCGGAGCTGATGACCAACCTTCCAGCCCCCCTGCGGGCCTGGATGGACGAAAACTACGACTTTGAGGCCACCAGCCTGGTCCTGCGAAAGGCTTCCTCGGATGTTACCCAGAAAATCCTCCAGCGCCTGCGCGACGGGTCCCTGATCGAGACGGTCATCATCCGGGCTCCGATGGAGGGGGTGGGCCAGGAGAAGTCCCGGCGGACTATCTGCATCTCGACCCAGGTGGGTTGCGCCTATGGCTGCAAGTTCTGTGCCTCTGGCCTCGAGGGGTGGAAGCGCGATCTCTCCATTGGTGAAATCGTCTCCCAGTTGGTCCAGGTGTGTCGGATTGAGGATAAGGCCGACCCGAGCCGTGCCGCTGAAGGGCTCGCCTCTTTCGACAACATCGTGGTGATGGGCATGGGTGAGCCGCTGGCGAATTACGAAAACTTACTCGCGGCTCTGCGCATCGTGAACGCCCCTTGGGGATTCGGCTTCGGGGCGCGTCGCGTCACGATTTCTACTTCTGGCGTTGTGCCGAAGATTTTCAAACTCGCCGAAGAACCGCTCGGCTTCCGGTTGGCAATCAGCCTCCACGGTGCGACGAATGAGGTGCGCAATCAGATCATGCCGGTGAACAAGAAGTATCCACTGGAGGAATTGATCCCCGCGGCGAAGGCCTTCGCCCGCAAGCACGGCCGGATGCTCACGCTCGAATTTATTCTGATCGAGGACATCAACGATTCACTCGACCAAGCTAAGCGCCTCGCCGTGATCGCCCGCGAGCTCCACGCCCACGTCAATCTGATCCCGTATAATAAGGTCGAAGGTCTGCCCTGGGTGCGGCCGTCGCTTACGCGACAAGAGCGCTTTGTGCAGGTGTTGCGTGGGCTGGGGGTGACGGCGACTTTACGACGCGAGAAGGGGCACGATATCGATGCCGCTTGCGGTCAATTAAGACTGCAGACGGAAAAGGCCGAGGCCAGTGGGGCTTCGCCCCCGCCAGCCGCCGCCTAGGCGGTCAGTTGCTGCGCAAACGCCTTGCGGTCCGGCGACTTGAAGAAGGCCGTGCCGGCGACGAATGTATCCGCCCCCGCAGCCCGGCATTGGCGTCCCGTTTCCACATTAATTCCACCGTCGACCTCGATGCGGAAATTGGCTCCGCGCTTACCGCGTTCGGCGGCGAGGAGTTCGATGCTTTTCAAGACGGAAGGAATGAAGGCCTGCCCGCCGAAGCCGGGAAAGACGGTCATGCAAAGTGCCAAATCAACCGAGTCGAGATAGGGCAGCAGGTGGCGCGGATCGGTGTCGGGATTCATCGCGATACCCGCGCTCATGCCGTGGCTTTTAATTGCCGAGAGGGTTGCTCCGACATCGTGATCGGCTTCAATGTGCACGGTCAGACGTTCGGCCCCGGCTTTGGCGAAGGCGGCCACAAAGCGGTCGGGATTCGTAAGCATCAGATGCACGTCAAAATGTAATTGGGTCAGCGGGCGAAGGTCGGCGACCACTTGGGGGCCGAAGCTAATGTTCGGCACAAAGTGGCCGTCCATGATGTCCAGGTGAAGCCAAGACAACCCAGCTTCTTCAACGATGCGCACGCCTTGGGCAAACTCGCCATGATTGGCGGCGAGCAGGGAAGGGGCGACGACAGCGTTGGGCATTTTACCAGGCGGTGGTGGCGGCTTCGCGAATCTGGGAGGCGATGTTGGCAAACAACGTCGGGGCGAGACTGAGTTCCTCGGCGGCACTGTCGCCGGAAAGTTGCAGGGTCGCGATCGACGTAAAATCGCGATCCTTGAAGAGCACGCGCCGTCCGCCGTCGGCGGTCAAGGTGCAGCGCACCACAAAGGTCACGCGGTAGCTAGTGTAGGCGTAAGCATCGCCCGTCTTCGTGGTGAAGCCCTCGCGTCGATACTGCGTGACTTCTGTGCTGAGTAGGGCGTCTCCCGGGCCGACCTTGATCCGCGGATCAGCCGCGAGTGCTTCGGTGATTTTACCTTGCAGCACGGCGTGCGTGCCGGGGCGTGGGGTGGAGTTACGGATGGGGGCGATTTCGATGGTGCGGAAGGCCGCTTTGGGGGCACCGAGTTGATATGACGAGCAGCCGAACAGGAAGAGGGTGGCGAGCGCGAGGGCTAGATTCTTCATCGGCGTTCGGATTCGGTGGCTGATTTCGGCGCGGCTTTCTTGAATCCAAGGGCATCGAGGTCATCGCCGACCACGGCCGGCTTGGTGTCTGTGGTCAGGCGTGGCCGTGGGTAGACGCCGAGGAGGCGATCGGCCATGGTCTTGGGCGGGTCAGGATTCTTCAGGATTTCCCCGAGCAAGGCTTCCGCTTCTTTGGCGGCGGCAGATTCTGGCGCGATGGTGCGGCAGGCATTGGCCATCAGTTTGGCGGCCTCAGGGTTATTGCGATTCATCCAGTAGAATTTCGCCAACTGTAGGCGAGCCCGGGCGGCCCGATCCCGCAAGATGACGATTTGGATTTCCGCCTTTTTCGCCCGCTCGGTCTGCGGGAATTTCGCGGCAAGAGAACGCCAGTGGTCAATGGCTTCAAGGGTACTGGCTTGATCCCAGTCCGGGCCCATGGAGTCCTTGGCGCGTAGGCCGGCAAGCGACTGGATGGCTTCGGCGGTGTGCTTGGAGGTTGGGTAGTCGCTGATGAGCATCTCCAGCGCCTCCGTTGCCTGAGCCCCGTGATCGTCCTTCAGGGACAGTCGGGCGCTGCGAATCAGGCATTCATCGGCCAGTGGGCCGTTGGGGGCGAGCCGGACGGCTTTCTTCCAGATGGCCACGGCGTTATCTTGATCGCGAAACCACGGGAACCAGCCTCCGAGGTAGCGGCGTTTCCCTTCGGCGAGACTATTGGCGATCTCGAACTGGACCTCTGCGGCTTTATTGAATCCAGGGTAATTTGAGTGGCGGGCGAAAAGGTCGTCGATGAGTTCGGTCGCATTTTCAAATTGGCCGCGTTCCGTAAAGAGCTTTGCGCGTTCGACGATGGAGACGGCTTCTGCCTCGAAGCCCTTGTTGGCTTCGCCGATGGTGGCCCATGCTTCGATCGCAGCACCGAGGTTGCCGGCTTGAGCTTCGCGCGTCGCGGCGTTCATTGCCGCCAGCACGACGTCTTCCCGGCTGGCGGGGATGACGTCGCAAATCGTGCCTGGTTTCGTCATCCAAGTAGCGGCACTCATGTCGCGTTCTTCGAAGGCGGGATTATTTTTATTACTCTTTTTTCCCTCGTCGCGGACGAACTCCGCGTGGGCGTGGGCGCCGAGCAGGAGCGCGGCACAGAGGATGGATTTAGCGGGAGGGTTCATGCCAGCGGAGAAGAGTTGCGCCCCAGGTGAGTCCGGCACCGAAGGCCACGATCAGCACGAGATCCCCGTGCTTGATCTTGCCTTCGCGCCAGGCCTCCTCGAGGGCGAGGGGGATAGAGGCTGCGGATGTGTTGCCGTAGCGGTCGAGGTTAGAGGGAAAACGGTCCATACCCACATTGAGTTGGCTGGCTACGGCCTCTAGAATACGGATGTTCGCTTGGTGGGGAATAAACCACGCCACCTGCTCGGACTTCATGCCGCACTTGGCGAGTACCCGCTCACAGGACTCAGTCATCACGCGCACGGCATGCCGGAAAACTTCTTTGCCGTTCATGCGCAGGTGGTGCTGCCCGGCCTTGATCGATTCTGCTGTGGCGGGTGCCGCCGAGCCGCCGCCGACACAGTGTAGGAGCTCGGAGTTATTTCCGTCGGCTCCCAGCAGGTTACCCAGGATGCCGACATGTTTGTCGGTGGTGGTCGTGAGCACCACGGCCCCGGCGCCATCGCCAAAGAGCACGCACGTGGTGCGGTCAGACCAATCGACGACGCTGGAAAGCTTCTCTGCGCCGATGACTAGGGCGTGCCGATAAGAGCCGGAACACATCATGTCGGTAGCGACTTGGAGTGCGTAGACGAAACCAGAGCAGGCGGCAGAGACGTCGAAGCAGGGGATGTCGCGACGCAGGCCTAGTTTCGCCTGGAGGAGGCACGCAGTGGAAGGGAAGGGAACGTCCGGCGTCATGGTCGCCACGATCAGCAGGTCGATGTCCGCCGTGGTCAGTCCGGCACGATGGAGCGCTTGGGCGGCGGCTTTGGCGCCCATGTCAGAGGGGTTCTCGTCCGGTCCGGCGATGCGCCGCTCGGAGATGCCCGAGCGGGTCTTAATCCACTCGTCAGAGGTATCCACCATCGAAGACAGCTCAGCGTTGGTGAGTTTGCGTTCCGGAGTATGCACTCCGAGGGCCTGAATGAAGACTGAAAGCTCCGCGCTGCTCATCGATGGCGTGAGGAAAGACCCCTTAGGCAGGGAAGGGAACACTAAAACCTCAGGCTTCCTCAGGGGTCGAGGAAATGACCGCATTCGCCTCCGCTAGGGCGGTCAGCATGCGGCTGCCGGCCCCATGGCCGAGGGCTTCTAGCCCGAGTCGAATAGCACTCGCGATACCCTGCCGGTTGCTCGAACCGTGGGCTTTCATGACGAGGCCGGAGAGTCCCAGTAGCGGGGCTCCGCCGTAGCGCTCGGGTTTCAATTTTCCTTTGAGGTCACGCAAGAGCGGGAACATGGCGATACCGCCTGCCATGTAGACCGGATTACGCGTCACCTTTTGTTTGACCATGGCTCGCACCATATAGACCAGCCCTTCGAGGGTCTTTAGGATGACGTTACCAGTAAAACCGTCGGTGAC
>Ga0194048_10000094_pt1 | contig 36686 bp, 37 predicted proteins | sample JunL225m_MetaG_FD_161685 | JGI IMG/M metagenome (GOLD analysis project Ga0194048, IMG submission 161685) | Anoxic zone freshwater microbial communities from boreal shield lake in IISD Experimental Lakes Area, Ontario, Canada - Jun2016-L222-5m | ecosystem: Environmental > Aquatic > Freshwater >...
ATATAAATGACCCCATGCCGGCACTACATCGCGCTGTTCTATTTGCATTGCTGCGGGAAATATTACATCGGCGTATTTTGCGGTGTCGGTGAGAAACTGTTCACTCACTACGGTGAACAAATCTTCTCGCATTAAGCCTTGGCGAGTTAGCGCACTATTGGGGCAGGTTAAAACAGGGTTGCCATTCCAGACATATAACACCGATATCGATGGCGTGAGTGAGGTATCGGTGAGTACTTGACCCAACTGCGTAAATGCCAGTGCGCGTCGCGGCTTTCCTTGTACGAGATGCTCGGAATCAAAGACGGAATCATCTACGAAATCATTAAACCACGAGCCCACGCTGCGTGAAAGCCCACCACCACGATGTTTCCATGAACCCGTGAGCGTTGGTAAACACGCCATGGTGCGAAACAACATTGCGCCATTTTCTCGATGCTCAGCTCCAATGATGGTACGAATAAAAGCGGGTTGCGCAGTGGCATATTCGCGTGCAAATGTTTCAATGTCTGTTGCATCTACACCGCACTCCGCTGCCGCGCGTTCAGGTGTCCAACTCGCAACTTCTGCTGCGAGTTCCTCAAAGCCCTCGGTGTGCTGCGCAACAAACTCATCGTCACATAATTCGTCACGAATAATGACGTGCATCATGGCAAGCATCAACGCCGTGTCGGTGCCGGGGAAGGGTTGAATAAACCAATCGGCTTCATCGGCCGTGATGGTGCGAATAGGGTCGATCACCACAACTTTTGCACCCTTGCTGTGCGCCTCTTCAATAAATGGCCAGAGGTGCCTGTTAGTAATCCGCGTATTGGTTCCCCACAACACGATGTACTGCGCATCGACAATATTCATGGGGTTGGTGCTGCGGGCAGAACCAGTAGTTGCCATGAACCCGTTCTTGGCGACACTGCCACATAGTGCTCCCACCGTTTGCGAAGAACCCATACGTGCAAAGAGCCTCCGATCGAGTGACGACATCTGCAATAACCCTTGGTTCCCTGCCGACGACCATGGCAATACGGTTTCACCTCCGTACTCGTTGATTGCCTCATGAGTCTTTTGTGCCACAAGCGCTAACGCTTCACTCCACGTTGCTTTGCGAAAGACACCTTCACCTTTTGCCCCGTCGCGTACGAGCGGGGTTGTTATACGTTGCGGGCTGTAGACCCGCTCCACAAAATGGTTGACCTTGGGGCACAGTTCCCCTTGCGAATACGGATGGGCAGGGTTTCCCCGCATTTTCACCGCCACACCACCTTCCACCGTCACTTGCCAGCCACATGAATCGGGGCAGTCATGATGGCAAGTACCAAGTACGAGGGAATTCTGTGTCACCTGCCTATCTTGGCACCTCGTTATGCTGAAGCGCAGATGATTTCTTTAATAGCAGCCGAGCGAGCTACCGGAGCCTGGAACTGGCTGCGCGATGAAGGGCTCCTCATTGTTGCCATTACTTCTGGGGCTTTCTTTTTCACCCGAGCCATTGGGCTGGTGTCGAACTACCAAGCCGAACGCCTGAAGCGGCAACGAGCCGAAGCCGACCCACTTGGCCATAACGCCATCGGTGCATATCAAGGGGCACTCCTCGGCGCTGCCCGCTGGGGCATCAACTTCACTATTGCCACAGTTGCCTTTGTATGGACCCTGCTCCTTCTCAACTTGCCAGCAGCGGCCGTGGTGCCACTGGTGTCCATTGTTGGTGCGGGTCTTGGTTTTGGAGCCCAACAAATTGTTGGCGACGTTCTTGCTGGCATCTTCATTATTTCCGAACGCCAATTTGGTGTGGGCGACGTTGTACGCGTAGGGCCACTGGTTCCAGTCGGCTGGATTGAGGGCCGCGTTGAGGAAGTCACCTTGCGTGTTACCAAAATTCGTACCTTCGACGGAGACCTCGTCACTATTGCTAACGGTGGCTTGCGCCAAACCGTGAACCTCTCTCGCGACTGGGCTCGCGTGCTCATCAACATTCCCGTTTCACGCGAAGCCGACCTCGATGCCGCTATTGAAATGCTCAACCGTATTGGCCACGACATTTCTCACGACCCTGAATGGGCTCCACTCATATTGGAACAGCCGGTTGTTTCAGGCGTAGAAGATATTGGCGCGGAAACGATTGAACTGCGCTTTGCTGGGCGCACACTTCCCGCTCAGCAATGGAAAGTAGCTCGCGAAATTCGTCATCGCATTGCCATTGAAGGTGCCCCATGAGACGCATAGGTCGCGCCACTATCGCCTCGGCTGTTGTCTTTGGGGCTTCGCTCACTACGTGGATTCTGCAGCGTCCCAGCGACCCGCCAGCGCCCGCAAGCATTCCGTGGCCCGATGTGAGCTGGGTCATTGTGACCACCACCTCCACGTTGCCTCAAGATAAACCGAGTAAACCAGAGACAACTACTACAGAAGAAAAGCGTGTGTCGACGAGTGTTGAAACAACTACCACTCTTGATGGCTCTTCAACTGTGCCCGAAACGCAAACTACCGCAGTAGCTGAAATCTCACCAGAGACATCAACCACTGCGGCAGCAGCTAATTAGTTATTGCTTATTCAGTTCTTAGTGCTTATGCGCCAATCTTGGCAGCAAGTGCCTTCGAGATGGTGACCAAGCTTGCTGGAAGCTGAGCATAACCCTTGATTTCAGCAACTGCTGGTGCACATGTGTCGAGTACGTAGTTAACGAAGTTCTTCACAACTGTGTTGTTTGCAGTTGTATCAAAAGCAGCAGTGTTAGCCATACCGTAGGAAACTGCAGTGATGGGGTAAGCGCCTGAAACGGTGTTGTCATAGTTGAAAGTAACAATGCCGGTTGTTGCATCAGTTGCTGCTGCACCTACTGCGAGGCTTGCACCCTTCGAGCTACCTGCGACGTATTCACCTGCACCATTTTTAATTTTTACCGAAGCAATTGGCTTACCAGAAAGTTGGCGCTCGTTAACGAACGAAACTTCTGCGTAACCGATTCCACCGTTTTTACTCATCACACCGTTTGCAACACCATCGTTACCTTGAGCAGCAACGAATGAACCATCGGTTGGCACTGTTCCAGGGAACGCTGAATCGAATGCATCGTTTGTAGCTTTTGTCCAAATTGTTGGCTGGGTCTTGTTCAAGTAGTTCGCAAAGTTGTTGGTGGTGCCAGAAGTCTCTTTGCGCTTGTACACGGTAATTGCGGTATCGGGAAGAGTTACTGTTGTGGCATCTACCGACACAGTTCCAATGAGGGCCTTGTCGAGAGTAACGGAGTAAACCGTTCCAACAGCGTAAGGAACTGTCAACGTGAGTTTGCCAGCAACTGGCTTCTTGTTATAGATATTCTTAACAGTCTTGCCACCGTCAACACTTGAAGTGATGATGAGGTTTTTCGTCTTTTTGTCTACAACTTTTGAAGTCAAAGTTGCAGTCAAGGTTGCCTTAGTTGCGCTCTTCTTGGCCAAAGTGAATTTTGTTTGTCCATTCAAACCAAGAAGCAACGGCTGAGCAGCAACTGGGTTGTCAGCAAGAATTGCTGGGTCGTTCCACTTGGTTATTTGAGCAGCAAAGATTTTTGCAACTGTTGCAGATGACATCTGCAAAACAGTGCCGGCTGGCTGCACACCTTCAAGGTTGTATGCAACGTTAATTGCACCAGCAATAAGTGGCATGAAAACAAAGTTCGATGCTGTGCGGTTTGCACCACCAGTTGTAGCTGCTGCTGTGGTGATTTCAGATGTTTTCCACAGTGAGTCTGACATAGCGAACTTGTAGGTGTTATTGAAAAAGTTAGCGCGGCCAGTTCCCGAGCCAACGCCGGTGTAGTCCATTTTGTCACCGGCAGCGTTAGCTGTTGTATCGCCAGCGAAAGTTGCGCGGCATGACTCCATAAGGTTCAGTGGGAAAGTTGCGCCACCGGCAACAATTGTTGTTGCTGCAGATGCTGCAGTGATCCCGAAAGATCCAACAATTGCTGTAGCCGCGAGGCCGACAACAAACTTCTTTGACAGTTTCATGTGTGTATATTCCTCCGAATAGGGGTTGGTTACGAAAGGAAACCTACGGTGTCAATGAAAAGCGAAAAGGTGGTTTGAGTAACGCCTTGGGGTGCCCAAAGTTAACTCTAAGCAAACTCGACTGAGGTCAGCCGAAGCGACCTTGCACGTAGTCTGCCGTACGCTGATCGGACGGTGAGCTAAAGATCACTGCGGTGCGGTCGGCTTCGACAACCTGGCCAGGGCCACCGTCAGACAAGAAAAAAGCACAGAAGTCAGAAACACGAGCTGCTTGTTGCATGTTGTGGGTGACGACCACGATGGTCATGTCGGCAGATAACTGAACAATGGTTTCTTCTACCTTCAAAGTTGAAGCGGGGTCAAGCGCCGAACAAGGCTCATCCATCAACAGCACTTTTGGCTTCACTGCAAGAGCTCGGGCAATACATAGACGCTGTTGTTGTCCACCTGAAAGTGAAGATCCCGACAACTTCAAACGGTCTTTCACTTCTTTCCACAAGCCGGCACGAGTAAGGCACTCTTCCAACAGGCTGTCTTTGTCTTGCACCTTGATATTGGCAAGTTTCAAACCTGCCAGAACGTTTTCCGCAATCGTCATTGAAGGGAATGGGTTCGGCTTCTGGAAAACCATGCCCACTTTGAGGCGCATTGCCGTGACGTCGACTTTTGGTCCATAAATTTCTTCACCGTCGAGAAATACCTCACCAGCCATAGCGGCACCTGGAATGAACTCGTGCATACGGTTGAGAACGCGAAGGAAAGTTGACTTACCGCAACCCGAAGGTCCGATGAGACCAGTGACGCTGTTTGCAGGGAAATCTAGGGAAATATCTTCCAACACATGGTGCTTACCAAACCAAACATGTATTCCCTTAGTTTGCAAACCGTTTGTTCCTACTCGCCCTTCGTCCAAAGCATTTCCTCCTGTTGCGGCATTCGTGTTTGTGGCATTCACGATGAGATTGATGTCGTCATTTTCCATGGCGTTACTTCCTTGACCCTCTGCCCGCAATACGGGCAATAATGAAGAGAATAAAAATGAAACTTAAAAGAACTGCTGCGCCACCCCATGCTCGGGTAAGAGCTGTATCGGTACCAGTGGAGAAGTTCTGGAAGATATACATCGGCAACGAAGCAAGTGGTTGCCCAGTTACTTTCAACGAATACACGGCCGAGTAATACGCTGTGAGAATCAGTGGCGCCGTTTCTCCAGCAACACGCGCTAAGCCAAGCATCGACGCAGTGATGAGCCCCGAGCGTGCGGTTGGTAAAACAATACGAAAGGTAGTGGCCATTTGTGAGGCACCGAGCGCGTATGCAGAACTACGCAGATCGTCTGGCACTAATTTCAACACTTCTTCAGAGGTTCTCGCGACAGTTGGCAACATCAGAATTGATAGTGCTATTGCGCCCGCAACACCGCTAAAGCTATAACGCGATACCACTACCGCATACACAAATAGCCCTGCCACAATTGACGGCACACCACTCATTGATTGCACAATGACTCGAACAAGCCCGCTGAGTTTCCCCTTAACTTCTGTGATGTACAACGCAGTCACAATGCCAAATGGAATTGCGATGATCGACGCCATTAGCAAAATGAGCAGCGAACCCACCAAAGCATGTGAAAGTCCACCCATTCCCAATTCATCATCTGCCGAGGTATAAGACATGTCGTGGGTGAAATACCCAAAGTAAATGGCTGAAGCACCACGCTGAAAAACGGTGAACAAAATAGATGCCCACGGAATGAATGCCGTTGCAAAACCAGCAGTCACCAGTGTGGTCATTACTTTGTCGATTGCTTTCACTTTGTCGTGACGCATACCGTCGATGAATGACACGACGATGAACGCCAGCACAAAAGAAAAATAGAAACCTAACGGTCCGGCAAGTCCGGTAAAGAGCACTATTGCAATGGCGATAATGCCAGCAATCAGAGTTGGCTTCACCATTTCGCGCACAGATTGACTTCTATTGACCCATGGCTTTCGCGGCTGCACTTCTTGCAATATTGACGATGTTGATGCGTTGCTCATTGTCCGGCCTTTGCGCTGCGAGAAACGATGATGGATGCCCCGAAGTTCACCAATAAGGTGAGTGTGAATAGCACGAGTCCGGCAGCCATTAGAGCTTTAATTTCAAAGGGTCCAGCCTCGCCAAAGCGGCTAGCAATGAGCGAAGCGACGTTGCCGCCAGCGCTAGCCAGTACTTGAAACTTCACTTTGAAAACAAGGTTGAGCGTGAGCAAAACAGCAACGGTTTCGCCGAGTGCACGACCCAAGCCAAGCAACATGCCGCCGATGAGTCCGCTTTTGCCAAAGGGCAAAACAACCGCTTTCAGCGCACCCCAACGCGACCCGCCCAGCGCATACGCAGCAGAAATTTGGTCTTGAGGGGCACGTGAGTACACCTCACGAGTAACCGAACTCGCAATAGGAATAATCATGAGCCCGAGCACTAGAGCAGAGATAAACGGTGATGCATCGAAGTTCTCAACGTCAACTTTAAAAATGGGAATCCAACCGAAGTACTTGTTAATTGTTGAAGCCCAACCCGCAGCATGCGGCATGAGCACCAAATAACCCCACAGGCCATAAATAATTGAAGGAATAGCCGCCATGAGATCGAGAATGGAAACAAGAACCGCGCGAATTTTTTTGCCGATGTAGTACTCGAGGAAAAGTGAAGTTCCAATGACAAATGGCAATGCAATAAACATTGCCATGACAGCAATAATGACGGAGCCCACAAGCATCGCGGCTACACCGTACGATGCGCCATTAAGAGATTCGCCAGTGCCAGAGTCCCAAGTTGATGAGGTGAGGAAACCAAAACCGAATTCTTTAAATACTTCAAAGCCCCGGAAAAGAAGGAAGCTCGCAATGAGCGCTAAAACAAGGAAGGCGAACATTGCTCCGGCCGTTACAACAGCTCTAAACCGCTTATCAGATGCATTTCTTTGGTTGGTAATGGCCCTCCGTGGAGGCCCATCGGCCGTTGGCTTTTCAACGGTGGCAATAGACATGAAAAAAGTCTCGCAGTACTAAGAAGTAGCCCGTTAACTCCTTGGTGAACGGAAGGTGAACACGTCCTTACATTTGAGAGTTTTCGGCGGGTACTTTCCTACTCGGCCAGTTTGGCGTTGAGGCTCGCCTTCACTGCATCCCATTCCTTGCGGATGATGGAATATGTTGCCGTGTTGCGCAGCCCATTGTTGTCGCCATCGGATGAATGCATGTGATGGCGCAACGTGCCTTCGTACTGTGCGCCAATGCGCTCGATATTTGCTCTTGACTTCTCATTACGGGCATCGGTGCGCAAGACCACGCGTTGCACTCCCCACGTTTCAAAGGCGTAGGTGAGCATCAACAATTTTGCCTCGGTGTTTACTTGAGTACGTTGCGCATCGTGCGACAACCAGGTTGCGCCAATCTCTACTGCATCGGGAAAATCGCGCGTGCTTGGGTGCCCAGTTGCATCGGCCCAATACTCAAGATTCATAAAGCGTGTTGACCCCACCACTGTGTCGGGAGAATCGATGCGCACGGTGACAAACGGATGAGCTGTTCCGGCTTCAAGCGCTGCAACAGCTGCGCTGATGTAACGGGTGACATCGGCAGTTGTTGGTTCAGGAACCCACGTGTATTGAAAGCTCTCTCGCGACCCCGCTGCAGCCGACAACAGTGGGCGCACATGTGCATTTGTCAAAGGTAAGAGGCGCACAAAACGACCCTCAAGAGTGATGGGGGTCAAGGGTACGGACATCCCTTGAGCCTACGAGCGAATATCAGTTAGAGGGAGACAGGAACGACGGCAAACTCATTCACGTCGATGAGGCCATGGTCGGTAATGCGTAGGTCGGGAATAACTGACAACCCAAGGAATGACAACGCCATAAACGGGGCATCGAGCGTGATGCCGAGTTCACGAGCAGCTTCCACTACGCGGTCGATTTCACCAGCTACTTCGAGTAGTGGCTTTGGGCTCATGAGACCAGCAATAGGCAACGCAACCTCGGCAACGACCTTTCCGTCAACCACTACCACTTGCCCACCGCCCATTTCTGCAACGCGAGCAATAGCTAGCGACATATCGGCTGGGCCACTTGCATCGCGTGCGCCTACCACCATGATGTTGTGCGCATCGTGCGCCACGGTTGAAGCAATAGCGCCACGCTGAATGCCATACCCAGACACATAGGCAAGACCAATGCGGCCCGTTGCCTTGTGTCGCTCTACAACGGCAATACGCGCAATGTCATTTGCTGCATCGGATACATCCAAAATCAGTGACTTGGTACGAACGGTTTTTGAGGTCACACCAATAACGCGTGCTCTGCCATTTGTTGGTTCGTCAATGGTCAGTTCCGCTGCTGTTGGCACATGATGCAAGCGCACACGGTTGTACAAACTTTGTGGTGCTTCCAACACAGGAACTGCACCAGGCTCAATCACGCCATTGCGCGCAACAACTTTTCCGCGCTGCAATACAAGTGAGGGTTTGAAACCTTGAAGCGTGTCGAACACGGCAACATCGGCCTGATAACCCGGTCCGAGTTGACCGAGATGAAAAAAGTTGTGATACATCGCTGGCAAAAATGAAGCCACAATCAGTGCATCAATTTCATTCAGTCCGCCCTCAACAGCTAACCGCAAGCAATGGTTGATGTGTCCTTCATCGCGCAATAGGTCGGGTTCGCGGTCGTCGCTGCAAAAAGCTGTGCACATTGGGCCGTGTGATAGCACTGTTGGCAAGAGCTCTAAAAGGTCTTGACATACTGAACCTTGCCGCAGAAAAACCCACATTCCTTTTTGGCGCTTTTCATGAGCTTCGTCGAGCGCAAAACATTCATGGTCGCTTTCAATACCTGCAGCCAAATATGCATCGAGTGCACGGCCGCGCAAGCCCGGAGCATGACCATCTACTTTGCGCCAACCCGCCGAAGCAATGATGTCGCGAAACATGGGGTCGCCATTAATGACAGCCGGATAGTTCATTACTTCGGCAACGCCTATTGCGCCTAGCTCGTCGATAATTGTTTTGACATCAGCTGCGGAAAATGCAGCACCCGCACTTTCGAATGGAGATGCAGGCACGCAAGACGAAGCAGCTACTCCAAAGGTGAACGGCATCTTTTCTGCAGCGTCAACTAGTGCACGTATTCCCTCAAGCCCAGCCACGTTCGCAATTTCGTGTGGGTCGGCCGCAACAGCGGTAGTTCCGTTTGGCAACACTGCCTTTACATATTCATCAACCCAAAGTTTTGACGATTCCAAATGCATGTGCGCATCGACAAAACCAGCCACCAGCGACGCGCCATCGACGTTGATGACTTCATGAGCATCGCGTTCGCCCCAACCCACCACTACTCCATCGGCAATGGCAAGGTCGGTGGTGACCCATTCACGCGTCGTTGGCGAGAGCACTCGCCCGCCTTTCAACAAAATATCGGCGGGAACATCGCCGCGGGCAGCTGCTAAGGCATGGAGTGAAACGGGTGGGCGTGCCATATGGAAACGATAGTAGGCATTGCGATCACATAGGGTGAGACGTATGGGATTACGTGATGGAGATGGTTGGGTGCGTTGTGATTGTGGCGGCCACCATTGGGGTTTGTACGGTGCCGCTGGGTTGCTTTTGGTGCGCCGCGACATGCCCGAACCTCATGTGCTGTTGCAGTTACGTGCTGAATGGACGCACGGTGGTGGAACCTGGGCATTGCCAGGTGGCGCACTCGACTCGCATGAAGATTCCATTGCCGCAGCAAAACGTGAAGCATTTGAAGAGGTAGGGATTCATGAGCATCACCTCACCGTGGTGCACACCTATTCCGACGACCATGGTCCATGGCGATACGACACAGTGATTGCCCATTGCCACGGTGATGCGAATGCCGGCATCGCAAATGCTGAATCGGCAGACTTGCATTGGGTACATATTGATTCAGTGCATACCTATGAACTGCACCCTGGCTTTGCGTCGGCGTGGCCCAACTTACACCCACTTGTTGTGGCTTCTCTCGAGTGAGTACTTCCACTGCGCATAGCGACTACCGCATGGGTCGCAGCGACTGGTTGTTGCTGCTCATACCTGGCCTTATTTGGGGTTCGAGTTTCTTTTTCATTGCCGAAGGCCTCGACGCTTTTCAACCCGCGCTCGTTACACCACTCCGAGTGCTCTTTGGATTTCTCGCGCTTGTCGCACTGCCTCAATCGCGCAAGCACATTCCCATGAAAGATCTGCCTTCCATAGCGCTACTCGGCGTGTTTTGGATTGCGGTTCCTCTCAGCCTTTTTCCATTTGCTGAACAACATGTGTCGAGCAGCGTGACAGGCATGCTTAACGGAGCGACTCCCTTGTTTGTTGCAACCGTTGCTTCACTGATGCATAAAAGTTTTCCGCATCGCAATCAAGTTCTCGGTCTCCTTGTTGGTTTTGGTGGCGTGTTGCTCATTGCAATTCCTACAGCCAATAAAACTTCTTCCAGCGCCTTTGGTGTCGCGCTCATCATGTGCGCCTTGTGCTGTTATGGCATCGCGCTCAACCTTGCAGTTCCGCTTCAACAAAAGCATGGCGCACTGCCCGTCATTGTTCGCGCCCAAGCAGTTGCGCTCATCCTTACTGCGCCCTTTGGTATTGTTGCAATCCCCAGCAGCTCATTTGCGTGGCATTCACTCTTTGCCATGGTGGGCCTTGGCGTTGGCGGCACCGGAATTGCCTATGCACTCACCACTACCCTGGCGGGCCGAGTGGGCAGTACACGCACATCGGTCACCACCTACATCATGCCGGTCGTGGCTTTATTCCTCGGCGCCGTCATTCGCAGTGAAGCCGTTGCCGCTCTTTCGCTTGTGGGTTGTGGCGTTGCTCTTGCCGGCGCATTTCTCACCAACCGCTCCCGTAAATAGCCCTCAAATAGACCCTGCGGCCGATGCTTCACTAAGGTCAGAACATGAGCGAACTTGTCATTCCACGCTTCGGCGAACTCTTGTCTCCATACATTTCTCAGGTTCCACCAGAAATAACACCGCGCTTCCTTGCTTTACTTGAACGTGGTGCCGCATCGCGCTATCGCGGTTGGGCAGAAATGCTTCCTGAACATGCTGAAGGCCTCATGAAGTGTTCAGAAGCAGAAGATGAAATTGCCAACCGTATTGAAGGTGCTTTTCATTTAGATGAATCGTTGCGCGAGAAACTTGAGGCCCCACTTCCTGGAGCACTCGACACCTATTACGAAGTATTCTCACAATTTTCCGTATGGGATCAACTTCGTATTCAAGCAAATGCTGAACGTCAAGGTGCGGGAGCATGGCAGCGAATTGCAGCAACCCACCCCGACCCACAAGTCATTGAAGTGTTGAATTCGTGTTCAGCTCTTGAGTTAGAAAGTGCCGATTACATGGATGCACTCATTGAGGCTCATGCACCCGATCGAGTTTCTAGCTAAATAGCGCTGGCGGAATTTCAGTTTCACCAGCTTCAATTCCAGCGATAATGCGCTCGGCAACTGATGCGGGGCTGAGGCCCTCTTTCATTGCAGGTGCTTGACCGTACAAAGGTCGTGTTGCTAATCCTGTTTCGGTGTGCGGAGGTCGTGCATCGAGAACGCTGATTTTTCTTGAACGCAATTCGCGACGTAGCACTGTACAGCTTGCCGATAACCCTGCTTTTGCTGCGGTATACGCGGCCATACCCAATGTTGCAAAATCAACTACAGCTCCTGTAATCACTGTGATATTTCCACCTTCGCGAATGTGTGGAACGAGATCATTCAGCACTTGCAACGGTGCTACGAGGTCGACTTCAATGAGTTGTGCTAAATCGGCACTATTGAGCGTTCCGTGAATACCAAAACCCACGAGCCCGCTTGCAATAATGACGCCATCAACACCATCGTGGGCAATAACGAGTTCGCACAACTGGCGGCGCGCATCTTCGTTCGTAATATCGAGTCCGAACGGACCACTCTTGGCAATGGCAATGACCTCAGCGCCTTTTTCGTTTAAGGCTTCAACGAGCGCACTACCGAGTCCGCCACTTGCACCAATTACAAGAAATCTGTGATTACGTAATTCCGTCATGCGGTGAGTCTTGTTGGTAGTGGTTGACGCACACGAACTGTGCGCCAACCACTACCTGACAATTATTTGTGAAAGAGTGCGTTGGTCATCATCGGGCCAACAACACGGGCACCTTCAGTTTGTGCAGCAAGTGCTGCAAACATCACCAATGCGCCACCGGCCATTGAGATGTTTTTGAAGAATGCAATTTGTTCCATTTGCTTTTGCTGTGGGTCTGTTTGCGTCCAGAAGTTGTGAAACATCACAGCCATAACGACGAGCAGAACAGCCAGTACTAGCGCACCGAGATCGGCGTATACGCCAAGAATGAGCGAGGCCGCAGCTAGCAGGAACAAAACACCAGACAAAATGACCGATGCTTTTGCAGCAGGAACTTTCTTGAACTGGGCATAGCCAGTCATGTGTTCAGCTTTGGTGATGTGATTGATGCCTGACGCAACGAAAATAAGTGCGAATAAAGCACGTCCAATAACGAGTACAACATCCATGGGATCCTCCATATAAATGAATTACCCCGCCCAAAGGCAGATTAGTAACTACTTCGGCTGATATCCGCCATGCTTCGTGCCAACCGATGGAGGCTCATACAAATACGGAGCTGGAAGCTCCATACCTGCATCGGCCAAGCGCCAGCCCCATTGGCTGGAAACAAGCCAATGCTTGGCTTTCCAGGTTCCGTCGTCATCAGGCACAAAAGTAGCTTCGTAAACTCCGCCCTGATTTCCCCACGCCATGGTGGTAACAAAATAAGCAGTTACCTGTGCTTTTGTGGCACTTTTATTCACCACAACCGACACGTTGGTGGCGTTGTGGCGATGACCATCGGCCTTAATAGGGCCGTACACCGCACGAATTTTTTCCTCAGTGTCGAGCAACAAGTTCTGACCGCTGCCTGGCGGATAATTAGCGACTTCAAGCACCACGTTCTTGGTGAACACTTCATTGATGAGCAAATCGATATTGTTGTTGTCGATTGCATGAAAATAGCGATTAAATGCGTACCGAACTGCTTCAGTTGCTTCAAGACGTGCAACACGCTTTTCTAGATCACTGCTCATTGGCCCCCCAGTATTGGCGAATAATCCCATAATAAGCCAAGTTCACACCGAATGGTGAGTTGGAAATGCAGAGTAGAATTGCCTAGTGCCACCTCAGGAACACGCAAAAGACGCTACCCAGCACACGCAAAAGCTCAATGCGCAGGTCGTTGTACCCAATAACCAAGATGATTTCGACAATGCCCAGCGCGGTTTCATTGCGCAGTGGCCAGGTGGCCGCGTCGAAGACGCCAAAGGCCGCATGGTCTACGACATCAGCCGCTACGAGTTCATTGCGCAAGGCTCCCCTAGCCCCAGCACCGTTAACCCCAGTTTGTGGCGTCAAGCGCAGCTGAATGTCATTCATGGACTCTTTGAAGTAGCCCCCAATGTGTGGCAAGTGCGTGGGTACGACCTTTCAAACATCACTTTCATTGCAGGCGATACGGGGTGGGTTGTTATTGACCCACTGACAAATGAAAATACCGCTCGAATTTCACTCGAACTAGCTAACCAACATTTAGGCGCGCGGCCTGTTACTGCAGTTATTTATACGCATTCTCATGTGGACCATTTTGGTGGTGTGCTCGGTGTTACCACTCAGGCCGAAGTTGACGCTGGCAAATGCAGGGTCATTGCCCCTGAAGGTTTTTTGCATGAAACAGTGTCAGAAAATGTCATTGCTGGCCCCGCCATGGCACGACGTAGCGGTTACCAATTTGGCTCACAGCTCCCTGCAGCAGCCACTGGCCATGTTGATTCTGGTTTAGGAAAATCGGTTCCCCTCGGTGCATCGGGGCTCATTGCGCCTACCGAAGACATCACACATACAGGTGAAGAACTTGTGGTCGATGGCGTACGCATTGTTTTCCAACTCACGCCAGAAACTGAAGCACCTGCGGAAATGAATTTCTTCTTTCCCGACCATGGGTGGCTATGCATGGCCGAGAACTGCACACACACCATGCACAACCTTGTGCCCATTCGCGGTGCACAAGTTCGTGATGCGCTCAGCTGGTCGAAGTACATCAATGAGAGCATTGAACTCTTTGGCGCAGACACCTCGTTGATGTTTGCTTCTCACCATTGGCCACGATGGGGAAACGCCGACATTATTCACTTCCTCACACTGCAGCGCGACCTGTATCGCTGGATGCACGATCAAACAATGCGCCTAGCGAACCACGGCTACGTTGCTTCTGAAATTGCCGAGATGCTCACGCTGCCAGAAGATTTTCTTGAGCACAGTCATACTCGTGGTTACTACGGCGACCTCGTGCATAACGTCAAGGCTGTTTACCAGCGGTACCTCAGCTGGTACGACGCCAACCCAGCCAACCTTCATAAATTGCCGCCAAGTGATGCAGGCAAGAAATACGTTGAACTAGCCGGAGGTGAAGCAGCACTACTGCAAAATGCACGTGAAGCTTTTGAGCGTGGCGAGTACCGCTGGGTTGCAGAGTTGCTCAACCATCTCGTGTTTGCGAACCCCGCGAATGTTGAAGCACGACACTTACAAGCCGACACATTTGAGCAACTTGGGTACCAAGCCGAGTCGTCAACTTTCCGCAATGCGTTTCTCATGGGAACCCAAGAGCTCCGCCAGGGCCCACCTTCTGCTGCTCAATCTAAAATTCGCGCTAAGGGTCTGCTTTTAGCAATGACCATTCAGCAAGTATTCGACACTCTTGCTATTCGACTCAAAACTGACGAGGTTGCCGGAGTTTCACTGTCACTGAACTGGACATTTACCGACATTGAAGAGAAGTGGATTCTCGGCATCTCACACCACACTCTTTTCTCAACGCCGGGTCGTCACGACTCACAGGCGGCAGCAACCATTACCACTACGCGTCGTACTTTGCTCGAAGTCATTTCACAAAGCTCCACCTTCCTCGACGAAATACAAGCGGGAAACATATCTATTGAAGGCGATGCCACTGCACTCATTACCGTGCTCGGAAACCTCGATACCTTCCAGATTAACTTCGCCATTGTTGAGCCATAACTTCTGATCCGTGCCATCGGCTACGGTGAACACATGGCAAGAGATGCAGAACACCTGGAAGATTGTTGGCTCGATGACGATCTCCGAGAACGACTACTGAACACGCAAATTGAGTGCACCTTTATCTGGACCAATAAAGCGGGTCAACCCTTTGGCGTCGCCATGAGTTACCTCTGGCGCAATGGCAGCATTTGGCTAACAGCAGCTGCTACCCGCCCACGTGTTGCCGCTATACGTCGCACTGGTTACGCAGCGGTCATGATCTCTTCTGTTGGTACCGATATTGGCCCAGGCAAAACAGTGTCGCTACGCGGACCCTGCGTTGTGCACGACGATCGCGCAACGCGTGACTGGATGTTGCCCGAGCTCGCCAATGCGGTGCGCCCCGACAACCCAGCGGGTGCTGCAGCATTTCTTGAGCACCTCGACTCACCAGGGCGCATTGTGATTGAGTTGAAGCCCGAGTACAAACTCGACTTTGACTCGAAGAAAATGTGGAAAGACCGCCCCGATGCGGCTCCACCCGGGCGGCTCTAACTACGACTGTGACTGGCGCAGCATTTGGACTGCGCGGAGTGTCACCCAAACAGTGATGACCTCAACAAATAGTGATGCGAGCCCAAGCGGTTCGCCCCAATTTCCAATATCTTCGTTTGCTCCTGGCATGCCAACTGTTCTGTTGATGACGAAGCCAGCTAGCACAGCGATAGAGAGCGCAGCACTTGCATAAAGACTCCAAGTTCGCACGCGATTTGCATTTAATTCTGCGAGCACCAGTGATGCTGCAATGACCAAGACATAGCCAACTCCGAGATACCTAGTTTCTTCCCATTTGCCCGGAAGATCAAGGACATGAATAAGAGCGATTGCTAAAAGACCAACTACAACAGCTCCACGATGTACAGAATGAGAGTTCGTTGATATTGCTTGAGATGATGTAGCAGTTGTATGAGTAATTGTTTGCATGGGCGAAACATAACAACCTATAAACAATTAGGAATTACTCTTCTCCCAGTATTGGAAGGATTCTTAAAGAACTATTAACTTTGACAATATTCATTGCTCATGTCGTGACGCAGGTCATAAAACACAAGTCCGCGAGCTTATATTTGCGCGACCTGGCCGGCTTTAGCACAAGAACTTATGCAGCGAGACTCAAAGCTCGTACTTCTCGCACCACAGTAACGAGACGAATATCTTCTCCAGTAACAGCAGAGAGTGTGAGATTTTTGCGAATACCAATGACCTCGCCTACGACCCGAGACAGCGCACGCGCCCTCTTTTCGCCGAGCGCATTCACTTCACCCACCCAGTGCTGATTACCACTCTCTCTGCATACTCCGTCGATGAAGTTACGCATAGCCAATGACACTTCGCCTTTACGATAATCGTCTTCAATGTTCATGTGAACACTGATAGTTGGCCACTGCGCAATAGAGCGGCGAAGTTTCCAAGCCCTTTTTGCATCACGTGCCCTATTGCAATAAAAGTTCCACGAACGCTTGTCTACTTTGCCAATGAGTCGACACAGACATACGACCAAAAGCAATTTCAGTGTTCGTCGTGCAACCCACTTATCGAGGCTTTGAGATTCTGCACATACAAATGCATAGCCAACAACTTTGTTATCGACAATGGCCACCACTGAATGTGATTCATCAGATTGCAGATACCAGCCAATACACAAGTTTTCATAGGTTTGCATGAAACTCAAAGCAAATGGCAAGGGCTTACCAAGACACATTGATGAACGGAACAACTCAGAAACTCTATTTGCATACATTCCGGCATCAACTAATTGCACACTCATGACGCAACCTGGCTGATACCAACATTCTCTAAAAGGTCACTGTAAATATCTAACATCATGCCCGCTGTCTTGTCCCAGGTATAACGACTTGCAAGATCTGCACAGTTTTCACGAACTTCGGTGAGTGACTCGTTACTTACTATTTCCACAACTGCATTTGCGATATCTACAGCATTTTGATTGACCACCCGACCAATGCCGCTGTTGACAAATTCACTTGCGGCCCCCTCCTTCGAGACAACTACAGGTGTTCCACACGCAAGTGTTTCCAAAATGGAAAGACCAAAGGTCTCAACGCTCCCCATAGATATCCCTACATCGGCTTGTGATAGCAGCGCGGCAACTTCAGAACGGCTGGAGATTTGGCCAACAAATTCAACCGGTAGGCCAACTGCACAATTACGCAATTCTGTTTCAAGCGGACCAGAACCAACCATGGTGAGCTTGGCTCCGATTCCACGAGCAACCAATTCGCGGAGTGCCTCTACAGCTAAAAATGGTTCCTTTTCAGGAGCAAACCGACCGCAGTACACCAGCTCAATATGCGCACTATTACCTTGACGCTGTTGGGGACAAAATGTTTTGGTATCTACCCCAAGTGGAACAAAACGCACGTCCATTCCCCTTCCATCAAATTCCTTTGCAGCAAATTGAGAGGCACACACGATGAGAGGGGCACCATAAGAAAGCGATGTTTGCCACGATTTCAAAAATGGCGCCGAAGGTAACCACCCTGGAGTATTACGTTTCATAGCTAAGTCGGTTCGTTCGTGAGAAATAACGACACATGGAATATGCAGTGACCGCAAATACTGTGGAATCCAAGACAACGTTGTTTTATCTGAAACCTCCACAACATCAGGTTGTAATTCCTGGATGAGCGCCGCTAGCGGTGAGCGCCTCAGTATCACTCTGTAACCACCAGAACCCACTAATGGGACCCCATGCAATCGAATGACGTTGACCCCATTTTCAATACCTTGTGAATTTTTATTACAAGGCATAATGAGAGTGACTTCATGGCCTAATTGCAAATATCTTTTTTGAAGCGCAGAAAGACATTGCTTCATTCCACCCGATGTTTCAGTAATGAAGTTTGCAATTTGCAGAATATGCATTTCCCTAAACAACCTTTTTCAATATCTGTTCTTGCATCTGCGATGATAGAAAATCAAAATAAGTACGAGCGGCAAACCCGTTGCCTGTTGCATGAGAAATGAGATTCAGCGCAGTTCTTCTCAAAACCTCATACGATAGGTCGTCTGGATGTAACGCAATACGCAAATTACGATGCGTCTTGACTAATGCATTACCCGCCAACTTCATTGTTTCAGCACTGAGCCTTGCTGATGAATTGGTTGCCCGAAATGAAAAAGCAAAAGCTCGATATTCAGTGTGTGCAGAAAAATCTGAGACCTTTGTATGGCTCGTCGTATATTTGTAACCAAGTTCTTCAACCGCCCGTAATGCAGCATGCGACATCAACCAACCTGGAGCAATGAATCCGTGCACCTGGAAACCAGCCGATTCTAGGTTTTGGCGTCCTTGCAAGAGTCTGCTGTGCGCCACGGCGTAGTCGATATCCCAGAACTCTTCACAACCACGCGCCATCAACTTGCCAGCTACTTGTCGTACTTGCTTTCGCAGTGAGCTAGGCGACTTCTTTCTTTGCTCAATTTTTTCGTGGTGCAATCCATGTTGCACAATTTCATGACCATTTTCCTCGGCGGTATGTAGCCATTGAATGAAGTTCTTATTGCTCCTAAAGTCCTGCGACTTCCAGTATCCGGGAATCACAAGTAGAGATGCTTTCACTCCAACATCGTCAAGTTGGTCTAACCATCGCCGGCTCATTTCAGCCGAAGCAGGAGCTACGTCGTGTAAAGAAACGATGAGTGAAGTCATACAGACATTTCCATGTACGCGAACTCAAGACCGTCAATGAGAGAGCAATAGTGGCCTTCGAGTTCTCGCATGACCGACACCCATGGTCGTGACTCAATTGAACTGCGGGTGTTCGACGCAAGCCTTTCTCGTTTGACCTGGTGGCGAACTAGTTCTACAACTGCGCCTTTAAGCGAGACAGAGGAAGACGGATTCCAGAGATAACCATTAAACCCGTGCAGAACAAGGTCGAGTGGGCCCCCTGCCGCTGGAGCAATAACAGGAACGCCCGACGCGAGTGCTTCTTGAACCGACTGACAGAAAGTTTCATCAACCCCGGTGTGCACAAATAGGTCGAAGGACGCGTACATCTGGCTCAATGCGTTGCCCGATTGGAAACCAACAAATCGCGCGCTTGGCATTGACTTTTCTAATTTCTTCTTCAGCGGTCCGTCGCCGACGACGACTACCCGAACTCCCGGAATTTCCAGAAGTTCCTGGAGGCGTTCAACTTGTTTTTCACGAGCTAATCGACCAACGTAGCCAATAATAATTTCGCCATTTGGCGCCCAGTCTCTTCTTAAATCTTCATTTCGGTGTTTTGGCGAGAATCTTTCGAGGTCGACCCCTCGCATCCACCTCGCAACGTTGCGTACTCCACGCTCACGAAGATCCCAGGTAGCAGCGGTAGACGGAGCAAGCGTTAATGCAGCACGACTATGCACCGATCGAACATAGGACCACAACGGCTTTTTCAAAGCAGACAGAAAATAACGAGAAGCGAAGCCAGCAATATCTGTTTGATAAATCGCCACAGCAGGTATTCGTAACTCTGTCGCTAACTTCAATGCGATACATCCCAAAATTGCAGGAGCCGCCACGTGCAGCACGTCGGGCTGGGAGGCAATAATGGCCTGCTTCAACTCTCCTGCAGAACGCGAGAGTCGAATACCCGCGTACCCAGGAAGGCCAAATGAAGAGAGGCGTACAACTGGAGAATTGTTGTAAACATCTACTCCGGGGCCGGGTGCGATGACAGTTACTTCGTGGCCAAATTGTGTCATGTTTTCTACAACTCGCAACACCGAGTTGGTGACCCCGTTGATATTGGGAAGAAATGTTTCCGCAACTATGGTGATACGCAGTTTTCGTTGACTGCCACCAGACCGAGTAAATGACGCCGTTCCAGCAGAGTGTTTATCTGTAATCGACATGGACATCTACCTTTTAATGAATTCTCTGAATGATGAATGATTAATGAGAAGAAATCCGATTCCCCAAACAGCGCCGAGTTTCATTACAAGGCTCACAAGTGGACTACTCATATTGCTTGTCAATAGTTCTGCGGCGTAACCCACAGCTGAGGCGACGAGAAGAGTGAGGAACCATGCACGCCAAGGAAAAACATCACGAACAGAAACACAAAATATCTTCGATAGTTTGCGCAGCATCCAAAACCATGCAACTCCAAATGCCGCAAGGCTGCCGCATGCCATTCCCGATAGGCCATGAATTTTTAACCCGATTGCTGCGAAGGCAACATTTGAAACGAGAAGCACAATGCTTGATTGCGTCACAAGATCTGAACGATTTGCAGCACGCAATACAAGACCGTATTCCGTCACGCGATGCACACTAATCAGAGTGAATATTTGAAAGGGAAGAATTACTTTTACGTAATTCTGCGGAAGAAAAAGCTGAAAGAGTTCAGGTGCAACCACAATGAGACCAACAGCACCAAGAACGACTGGGCAAATCATGTCTTTCGCCTGCTGCAGCCACAGTTGATGCGCCTCATGAACCCTTCTGTGAAGGAATGCAGAGACGAGTTGATGAGCAATTGCCGCACCACCTGCATATGGCAATACCCCTAGAAGCGGCACCTCAATTGCTGCAACTGCGTACATGCCCACATTGGTAAAATCAAAGACAGCAACTAACCATTTGTCGATGCTTCTTGTCAGTACACCTGCTGCCAATGCAATACCCAATGGAATGCAAAACTTCACTTGCTGATACATCATGTCTGCTTCAAATTGGTGTGTGCGTCGAGCGCCCATCAATTTCATAATGAACATTGCCGAGATAGACCTCAGTGCACTCGCAATAACCAAGCCAATAAGAACAGATTTTGCGGAACCGAAAACAATTGCCGGAACAATGAGAAATGCAAACTGTATGACAGCATGAAAGAGGTCCCATTGCCCAGACCTAGAGCTGCGTTGCATTGCTATGAACGCAGGGCCCACGAGCACAGTAGGAATCTCTAGGAAAACTGCAATTCCCACTAATAGGAGTGGGAGATGGAACTGTTCTTCCATAAAAAATAAGCCGGAGAGTGAAATTGCTACACCTGCAACCAGCCCTGTGGTAGCCAACATTTTGAGCGTCCCACTGAGCAATTTTCCCCACTCGCGTTGTTCATAACGCGGAAGGAAAAACAAAATGCTGTGCTCAAGGTTCAGTGAACCAACAGTGACACCTGCCAGATAAATGGAAAGTGCAATTGCAATTTCATTCCATTCGGAAGTTCTAAGAATATAAACAAAAAGCAGTGTCACAATAATTTGTACACTGCGCACCGCAGCCTGACCCACTGCAACCCAACCAACGCTGTGTGAAAAACGTGGCGGGTCTACATCGAGGTCTGCGATATTGGTAATGCTCATGCAACAACTTTTTTACGAAGGTCGTTGAGGGCTTCACCCATTTGATAATTCAACATGTCTTCAACAGTTCCCTGTTCAGCCTGATTCAGCTGAAAAGACCGATGGTGGAAAATGTCTCGGCGACATAACTTATTCACCATGTATTGAGGCCAATCAGATGGCCTTCTGTATAGTTTGCGCAAAAAATGAGGTTCGTCCCAAGTGTTGGTGCCATGGAAACATCTCACAAAGAGATGGGAATAGTTGCGGCCTAACACCTTTAACCCAACTTCTTCACGAATCGACCGCATATAGATTCCGTCTTCATTGCGTGGCAATGCTGGGTACCTCACGGTTGCACGCTTGAACATCAAGGTACCGGGAGTAGCTATTCCGGAATCGGCACGGAATAGGTGCTTTGAGAATTTTGGGGTGTCAATGTGTACCAATGTCCATTTCAGCGCAGTCGCACCTGCTCCTGACGAACGCATTGCTGCGTACTGAGTTGCTACTCGTTCGGGGTGATACCACTCGTCGTCATCCCATTGCACCTGAACATCACCATTGCCAACCTCAATGGAAAGGTTTCGTAATTCGCCTAATGTGCGTCCGCTAGATGGAGCTAAGCGGTGATAGTTGATTGGAGCGCCCTTGCCAAAACTTTCAATGATTGGGGTGTAATCAATATCGCCATCATCCAATATAAGAAGCTCTTTGTTCGCATACGTTTGATTCATGAAACAGTGAATTGCACGGTGTGCAAGCAACGGCCTATTGCGAGTCACCATTGAGCAGGTAATGAGGGGTTCAATCATGAATTTGCCAGTCGCGATGCAGAACTCGTTGGATACAGCGTTTTGCGACGTGCTTCAATGTCGCGGGCAATTCGACCAATCACCGACTGTGGATTCAACGCCAGCAAACTTGGCGTTACTACTTGAAGCAACTCTGCGTGGTTCGAGCCCACATAGTGAATGACGGCAACTTCATTTGATAGCTCTAATGAATGGTCTTCAAAAAATCTGAAACTCTCGCCAGGCGGTATTGAGTAAAAATGAGTAGAGCGGCGAACTTCCACATCTGAATCGTCTTCACTAATCATTTTGCTAATTAGTGTTGGCCCCGTTGAGTAGCGCACATCATTTCTTGTGCCTTTCAGCCCAACAAGCACCCGCTCAATAAACGCTGTTCCCGCACTTGCCACCATCACGGCATTGTTTGCCTGATACTTGCCCCAAAAGCCTTCGGTAACTTTCCACCGCTTCGCTAATTGCAACTTTCCTTGGAAATACCGGGCGTCTAGTCGGCGGCCCACCCACGACAGTGCCCAGGCCCACGTTGTGAAATGAAGATAAACGTATTTCGAGCCGGCCACCCTTGCTTCATCGCCCCGCCACACCAGTTCTTCGCCTACAACCGTGTCGCTCTTTTTCAGTTCATGAATGGGCTTTAGTGTGAAGGTATCGAAATCGAGATACACCCCTCCGTATAAGAAGAGAATGCAATATCGCAAGATGTTGCTCTGTGCTGCCACAGAACTTGAAGGCAAGTCTCTGTACACATTTGCTACGTGACCCAAATTTTGCGGCAAAAGTTTGAATAAGTCTGCTGGATTCAAATGGCATACTGCGACGCGCTGCAACTGCGAAAGTTCCTGAAAATGACGGGTTTGAGGTGGCCTACCCACAACGTAAATGACAACATTTGCATTGGGAACATTGAGGAGAACTGACTCCACTGCCATCCGGTATAGGTAAGGAAAGTTTTCCCCCGACCAGATGAAAAAATACACAGCTTTCTTTTCGCCCGCCACATCTTCATTGTGATTCTTTTGCACCTTAACGCGAGACAAAAATCCTGTCTTGCGGGGTACTTTTAACTGAACCGCAGGTGAATTAGTTTTTGCTCACTAGCGGGCGTCTTGCAATGCGGCCCACACACGATTTGCCGTGCATGGCATATCGATATGACGCACGCCTAAATGATGCACCGCATCAATAACGGCATTGTGCACAGCAGGAGTTGCGCCAATTGTTCCGGCTTCGCCAATACCTTTTGCGCCTAATGGGTTACGAGGCGTTGGAGTTTCCATAGGAACTCGCTCAAATGATGGTAACTCTGCTGCAGAAATGAAGGCGTAGTCGGCAAGGTTCGACGTAATGGGGTTGCCACCATCGTCGTAACGCACTTCTTCAAGCAACGCTTGTGCAATACCCTGTGCAACACCACCGTGTACTTGGCCATCAACAATGAGTGGGTTCAAAATGGTTCCCGCATCGTCGCAAGCAATGTGACGCACGATGGCAACAGAACCTGTTTCTGTGTCTACCTCAACAACGCTGACATGCGTGCCAAAGGGGAATGTTGCCCCCTCTGGCGTGAAGTCGGCTTCTGCGAACAACGCGACCGGCGATGCAATAGCAATTTCTGCCCATGTCTTACTTGGCCGTGGTGAACCCACCACATGAAAAGCACCAGTTGCTGCGTCGAGCACAACGTCTTCTGGCGCAGCCTCAAGCAAGTCGGCGGCTTTTTGGCGTGCAATTTCAATAACGTTCTCAGCAGCCATTTGGGCGGCGGTTCCGCCTACTTGCAACGAACGCGATCCTCCCGTGCCATTGCCGCGTTCAATGTCGTCGGTATCGCCAAAGCGGAACTCAATTTTATCCATAGGGATACCCGTTTTTTGAGAAACAATCATTGCCCACGAGGTGTGGTGACCTTGGCCATGCGATGAAGAACCCGTGCGCACAATGGCCCCACCGTCGTTGGTGATTTCTACGGCTCCGTATTCACCACTACCCATGGGGTTCGTGGTTTCTACATATGACGCAACACCGATACCGAGCTGCACAACATCGCCGCGATCGCGCCGCGCTTTTTGTTCTGCACGTAATGCTTGGTAACCCGAAGCGGCCAATGCCATGTCGAGCGCTTTTTCGTATTCACCCGAATCGTAAGCGGCGCCCATTGCCGTGGTGAGAGGAAATGCAGATGGCTTGATGTAATTCTTGCGTCGTACTTCAGTGGAATCGAGTCCGCAAGCTTGAGCAAACATTTCGATGGTCCGCTCAATTGCTGCGGTTGCTTCAGGCCGGCCCGCACCGCGGTATGCCTCCATTGGCGTGGTGTTGGTAACAAGCGAATACGAGTTGTATTCAATATTGGCAATGTCGTACACGCCACCGGTCATCATGCGCGTCATGATGGGCAATACAGCACCGATACATGCATAGGCACCGGAGTCTTGTAACACTTCAAGGCGATACGCAGTAATGCGGCCATCACGTGTTCCACCCATTTTTGCAATTTGGCGTTGCCCACGACCATGACCCATGCCCAACATGTTTTCGCTGCGTGTTTCGGTCCATCGCACGGGGTAACCCAATTTCTTAGCGGCCCAACCCACCAAAATTTCTTCGGGGTACACACCATTTTTTGCACCAAATCCGCCACCCACATCGGGAGTAATGGTGCGCACATCTTCTTTGGCAAGACCAAGAGCTGCTGCTAAGCCGTCACGTGCACCGTGCGCTCCTTGGCTGCAAGCCCACTGCGTCAGTCGCTTGCCATCCCATGTTGCTGCTGCTGCACGTACTTCCATCGGTGCTGGTGCAACTCGCTGATTCTCAATTGCTAGTTCGACGACCACTTCGCAATCGGCAAAAATAGATGGGTCGGCTGGAGTAGGCAATGCAAACACCACGTTTGTTTTTGCTTCAGGAAATAAAATTGTTTTGTCTGCAAGTGCATCGGCAACATCAAGCACTGCAGTTAATGGTTCGTAATCAACCACAACAGTTTCTGCTGCATCAATACCTTGCTCTTTTGTTTCACTAATGACCATCGCAATGGGGTCACCAACGAATCGCACAACGTCAATCGCCAAGAAGGGGCGTCGCATGTCTTGGTTCAACAAAGGTATTGAAGGTTTAGCTGGTTCCATGTCTACATCTGCAGCTGTTAACACCGCAATGACACCTGGCATCGACAATGCTTCACTTGCATCGATGCCGGTGATTTTTGCGTGCGCCATAGAAGAGCGCACAAAAGAAATGTGTCGTGCTCCTGGCAGATCGAGGTTGGCAATATAAGTACCTTTGCCAGTTAGAAAACGGGGATCTTCGATGCGTGTTACGCGATTTCCTAAAATGCTCACCCCTGCATTCTGTCAGGGTGTTGACCCCCACGAATGACCGCAAAATGGCTCGCGTGCACACAATAAGGCAGCCCCAGAGACCCTGTATCACCGGTGATACACTCGCCAGCATGAAGGAAATTACCGTGAGAGAACTACGTAACAATGGATCCGCCGTCATCAATCGCGTGTTGTCGGGCGAGAGCCTCATCGTTACTCGTGACGGAGATGAAGTGGCAGAGCTGCGTCCGGTGCATCAGCGGCCCACCCACATCAGTGTCTTAAGAAAAAAGTGGCAAGGACTTCCCTCTCTCAACCCTGTGGCACTACGCGCCGATATTGACTCCATCATCGATCAGAGCATCTCGTGACCACTGCAGCCGATGGAATTCTCGATACCAGCACTCTCATTTTGCTGAATGAATTCGTTGATGAAGTTCAACTGCCCGAGTATCCCGTCATCAGCAGCATCACTCTTGCCGAACTTTCCGTTGGGCCTCTTGTTGCCAAAACAGAACACGAACGCAAAGTACGACAACTTCACTTGCAGCTTGCAGAGAGTGAATTCGATTCGCTTCCCTTCAATGAATCGGCTGCGCGCATTTACGGCGGAATTGCAGCCGAACTCCGCAACAGTGGAAGCAAGAGAAAAGCTCGCGCATTCGACACGCTCATTGCGGCAATAGCAATAGCCAATCGACTTCCTCTATACACCGTAAACCCCAGTGACTTTGCAGGAATTTCCGATTTAGACGTGCGGGCAGTTCCTCACCCGCAGCACCCTTAACGCGGCAACCTCAGGACGGGCCTGAGAACATTCCGCGGTAGGTCTCGGGTACGCCCATCACAGGGTCGTCTTCATAACGCGCAATTTCTGCACGACCCACAACGCTCCAGTGCACTTCGTCGGGGCCATCGGCCAAACGTAGTGTGCGCTGGCTGGCGTACATGCGCGACAGTGGCGTCCACTGCGACACACCTGTTGCACCGTGCATCTGAATTGCTTCGTCAATAATTTGGCAAACGCGCTGTGGAACCATGGCCTTCACAGCACTTACCCATACGCGTGCTTCAGCATTGCCGAGCGTGTCCATTGCCTTTGCAGCGCGCAACACCATGAGGCGACACGCCTCAATTTCAATACGTGCTTTGGCTATGACTTCAGGGTTTTTACCCAATCGCGTGAGTGGTTTGCCGAATGCTTCACGATGCAAACCACGGCGCACCATGAGCTCTAAAGCGCGCTCTGCTGCACCAATAGAACGCATGCAGTGATGAATACGTCCTGGTCCGAGGCGAACCTGTGAAATTTCAAAACCACGGCCTTCGCCCAACAGAATGTTCTCTTTCGGCACCCGAACATCGTTGAATCGCAAATGCATATGACCATGTGGAGCATCGTCTTCACCGAATACATGCATCGCTCCAAGAATTTCCACACCTGGAGCATTCATGGGTACCAAGATTTGCGATTGGCGACGATGTGGTGGGCCATCGGGGCTGGTCATGACCATCACAATCATGATTTTGCAGCGTGGGTCGCCTGCGCCCGAGATGTAATACTTCTCGCCGTTAATGAGCCACTCATCTCCATCGAGCACTGCGGTTGTTGCAATATTTTTTGCGTCTGACGATGCAACATCGGGTTCGGTCATGGCAAATGCAGAACGAATTTCACCGCGTAACAATGGCTCAAGCCATTCTTTTTTCTGCGCTGGCGTACCAACACGTTCCAACACTTCCATGTTTCCTGTGTCGGGGGCCGAGCAGTTCAAGCACTCAGAGGCCAACGGGTTCTTGCCGAGTTCGGTTGCAATGTAGGCATAGTCGAGGTTCGACAAACCTTCACCCGTTTCTGCATTGGGCAAAAAGAAGTTCCACAGGCCACTTGCCTTCGCTTTGTTTTTCACCGACTCCAAAAGTTCAAGCTGACCCGGCGCATAGCCCCAGCGGTCGGCACGACCTTCACCAAGTGCGTAAAACTCTTCAGTGATGGGGTCAACTTCAGTTGCAATGAACTTCTTCACTGCTTCATACAAAGGCAATACATGATCTGACATCGCCAAGTTCATGGCGTCGTCTGTAGCTATTCCTGAATGCATCCCCGGCTTTGGCATCTTTTCCCCTCAATTATTCGCGACTAAAGCCCAACTTTCTTGGGCACATAGGAAATACTACTGATATGCGCCGAAACCTCTTAGCCGTAGCAGTGGGCGGCATGATCACTTTTGCCGGAATCATGCATTTTGCTTCACCGAGTTTCTTTAATGACATTGTTCCCCCGTGGCTGCCCTTCAGCCAGAGCTTTTGGACCTACGCCAGCGGCGTTGCTGAGCTCATTGTGGGCGGGCTCATTTTGCGCCCATCAACGCGCAAATGGGGCGGGTACGCACTGGTTGCTCTGCTCATTGCCGTCTACCCCGCCAACTTATACATGACCTGGGACTGGCGTCATCGTTCAGGAAGCGAGCAATTCATTTCGTGGGCTCGACTGCCTTTGCAATTTGTGATGATTGCTATTGCTTTGCGAGTAGCGCGACAGGCTCAGCAGGAGCAACTGAACTAAGGCTATTTAGCTTTACCCAAAATGCCATTCACGGCATTGCGCAAAGAGTCGATACCGACTCCGCTTGACGCACTCACCCACATCACATCTTTTTGCGCCACTTCGCAACCGGCTGCTAAATCGCGCTTTCGTGTTTCACGTTTTGACGACTTCACCTTGTCGTGCTTCGTAGCAACGATGGTGTGTGGAACTTCATTTTCACGAAGGTGCTCAAGCATCTGCACATCGAGTTTGGTAGGCCCAATTTCACCATCAACCAAAACAAAAACCATTTCTAACTCTTCACGCTCAAGCAAGTAGCCAACAATCATCTTTTCCCAACCTGCACGAATACGGCCGGGAACTTTTGCATAGCCATAACCCGGCAGGTCGACGATGGTTCCTTTGCTAGGGGTCTCAAACAAGTTGATGAGCTGTGTACGCCCAGGAGTATTTGACACTTTGGCAAGTTGCTTGCGGTTCGCAAGAGCATTGATGAGCGACGACTTGCCCACGTTTGAGCGCCCAACAAAAGCGACTTCAACAGGCGACTCGGGCAATGTAGACAAATTGGACGCCGAGGTCACAAAGGCAATTTGTAGCGGCGAAGTCACCCTGTGAGTTTACGCCGGTGGAATTCGATTATTCCTGATGACTTATTGAATAACGCCTGGCGAACGTTGCCACATGAGAGAAGCATCGAAACTCAAGGTGTAATCGGGAACAAACTCAATAACTACGCGATGAGGCGAGTCGAGGAACTTTTCAAACTCTTGCGCAGCCGTTGGGCTCTCGGGGCGAATGTACGTGGCAAATTCTGGGTAGAACCAATCTTTAACATCACGGCCGGTATGCACGATGCAATTTCCTTTATACGAGACCGTTTTACCGCCGCCGATTTTGCTCCCTGTACTGGTGATGCAAATTGAAGCACGTGGGTGGCGCCGAATGGCAGAAATACGTTTGCGCGTTTCAGCCGCCGTCATCCAGATCTTTCCGTCTTTTGGCATAAATGCCATCACCACACCGAACGGGTCACCTGCCTTATTCACCCACATGAAAACACATTCGCGTTGTGACGCAACAAGTTGCTCTTCAAGTTCTGGGGTGAGGGCACAGGCACTGAGATCTTCATAGTTTTCCGACATGGGCAAAGAGTAACATTTGCTCCACTACCAATGTTTCGCGAACTCACTGATCTGTGGCAAATACGCCAATTTCGTCGCCTGTTTACAGCGCGGGTGATTTCCAATATTGGAAATGGGATGACACCCATTGCCCTGGCCTTTGGAGTTCTTTCCTTGAAAGGCGCCGACGCGGGTTCCCTGAGTTATGTCACCACGGCACAAATGGTTCCGCTTGTGCTTTTTCTGATTGTCGGCGGAGTTGCCGCTGACCGGTTTGGACGTTCACAACTCGTAGGCATTACCGACATCATTGGCGGTGTTGTTGTGGCAATTAGTGCCATTGCATTTTTAACTCATCATGCTTCTATTCCACTTCTTTGCGTTAATGGTTTTATCTTTGGCGTCCTCAACGCCTTGTGGTACCCAGCATTCAGCGGGCTCATGCCGCTCATTGTTCCCGAGGCTCAACTGCAATCAGCAAATTCACTTTTAGGAGTTGGTGCCAACTTAGGTTTCACTCTTGGTGCAAGCGTTGCTGGCATCATTGTTTCTTCCGCAGGTTCAGGGTGGGCCATATTGTGCGATGCGCTGAGTTTTATCGTTGCTGGCTTTTTAGTTTTCGCATTGCATTTGCCAAAAGGAATGGACAACGATTCCACAACTGAACGTGTCCCCATTTTTCAACAACTGCGCGAGGGTTGGTTTGAATTCTCTTCACGTCGATGGATCGTGATTGTTGTTGTGTGTTACGCCTTCTACAACATGGCCTTTGAAGGATTCCTTGGGGTGTTGGCACCTGTGCAATCAAAAGAAGCTCTACACGGCGCAACCGATATGGGCTACATGATGTTGGCATTCGGCGTCGGTGGCGTTCTTGGTATGGGCGTTGCCATTAAATGGCGACCTACTCACCCATTGTTGATCGCTGTCGCAATATTGCCAGCGGCGGGTATTTGGATGTTGTCGCTTGCCGTTCCACTACCACTTCTTGTGCTCATGCTTGCGGCGTGTGCTACTGGCATCTCAATGGATCTGTTCTATGCACTGTGGCTCACAGCGCTACATATGCATGTTCCTCAAGATGCCCTGTCACGCGTTGGTTCTTACGATGCTTTTGGTTCCTTAGCATTGGCCCCCGTAGGGCTATTTCTGGCAGGACCTCTTACCCACCTCATTGGGGCAAAGTCAGCGCTTTTGTCGGTGGGCGTCTTTGCCCTAGCAACTTGCCTCATTCCACTTCTTTCACATGAAGTACGCACCTTAAAAAGTGGGCCCAGCCCTGTCCATCGGCAAGAATAGAAACATGGCAGTTGCAACATCGGCTCAACAAGGCATCGTTACTCTCGACCTTGAAGGAGTCTTGGTACCTGAAATTTGGATTGCAGTTGCCGAAAGCACCGGTATTCCTGAGCTGCAGCGCACTACCCGCGACGAACCCAATTACGACCTCCTCATGAAAGGCCGTATAGAAATTCTCAATCAGCACGGCCTCACCATGAGTCGTATTGAAGAGGTCATTGCGGGCCTGTCTCCCCTCCCCGGAGCTGTGGAGTTTCTCAACGAATTACGTACGCGTACACAGGTCATCATTCTTTCTGACACCTTCGAGCAATTTGGCCGCCCGCTCATGAAGTTGTTGAACTGGCCAACCCTTTTTTGTCATCGCCTCATTGTAGAAAATGATCGCATTGTCGATTTCGAATTGCGCCAAGCCGATCAGAAACGACATGCAGTAAATGCATTCAAAGGCCTCAACTATCGCGTTGCCGCCGCAGGCGATTCATACAACGACGCCGCAATGCTTGGCGCAGCAGATGCAGGGTTTCTCTTTCATGCCCCAAGCAACATCACCGCAGAGTTCCCACAGTTTCCTGCTCTTAATACTTACGACGAATTGTTTGCGCATCTCACCGCAGCACTGAACTGTTAGTAAGTGTGCAGCCTTAAGGCTGATAGCTCGACAAGAAGTTGCCGAGGCGCTCAATTGCTTCAACAAGGTCAGCGGCCCACGGCAAAGTAACAATGCGCAAGTGATCGGGCGTTGGCCAGTTAAAACCAGTTCCCTGAACTACAAGCACGCGTTCGGCACGCAGAAAATCGAGCACAAACTTGCGGTCATCCACAATGGGGTACACCTCGGGGTCGAGTCGTGGGAAAACATATAACGCTCCCTTTGGTTCCACACATGAAACCCCGGGAATACTGCGCAAAGTGTTGACTGCAGCATCGCGTTGTTCAAGCAATCGTCCGCCTGGAAGTACGAGATCGCGAATACTCTGACGGCCACCTAATGCTGTTTGAATTGCATGTTGTGCAGGCACGTTGGCACACAGGCGCATGTTGGTGAGCATGCTGATTCCTTCGATGTAACTTGCTGCGTGTTGACGTGGGCCCGTCATGACCATCCAACCTGAACGGAAGCCTGCAAGTCGATAAGCCTTCGACAGACCGTTGAAGGTGATGGTGAATACATCGGGCGCAATTGTGGCAAAGGTGGTATGCACAGCATCGTCATACAAAATTTTGTCGTAAATTTCATCGGCCATCACAATGAGCCCGTGCTCTACTGCGAGGTCGGCAATTTTCCGCAACACTTCAGGGCTGTACACAGCGCCCGTGGGGTTGTTGGGGTTAATGATGACAATTGCTTTTGTACGCTTCGTAATTTTCGAGCGCATGTCTTCAATGTCGGGCATCCAGCCACTTGACTCGTCGCATAAGTAATGCACGGGTTTACCACCCGACAAACTAGTTGCAGCGGTCCATAGTGGGTAGTCGGGTGCGGGAATCAGTACTTCATCGCCTTCGTCAAGCAGCGCGTTAAGAGCAACTTGAATGAGTTCGCTCACACCATTACCAAGCCACACATCGTCAACATCGGTAATGTCAATGCCACGTTCCTGGTAATGCTGAACAATCGCCGTGCGAGCAGACACCAGCCCCTGAGAATCGGAATAGCCCTGCGACGTGGGCAAGTTACGCACTACCTCAACCAAAATTTCTGGCGGCGTCTCAAACCCGAAGGGCTGCGGGTTGCCAATATTCAATTTGATGATGCGGTGACCCTGGGCCTCAAGGCGCTTGGCCTCATCAAGCACTGGGCCACGGATGTCGTACAACACATTGGCCAATTTGTGAGATTGCATGATGTCTTTTGGCATGGTGTGTTTCCTTGTAGGGGCGTTCAATGTCTCCCCTCACACTACGTCAGGCACTTCTCAAAATGCCCCTTATTTATGTCGCAGAAGTCTCGAGGAACTCCACCCAGTTGCCGTCGGGGTCTTCCACCATGGCAATGGTGACCCCTGGGCGAATGGTGACGGGCGCGATGGCCACGTTGTAGCCAGCGGCTGCGCACTTATCGGAAATTTCCTGCAAATTGGTGACATACATCGTGAAATAGCGGTATCCGAGGGCGCCAGTAATGCCACCTTTTGCCGCACCTGACAAATCGCCAGGCGCATGAATGATTTTGAGAAGCGAGGTGCCACACAACAGCCGGTACATTTTTGCACCGCCTGGCATCGGCATTTCACCCTGCAATGGGAACCCCAAAAGATCGCGGTAAAAGGCCAACGCCTTGTCGGCATCGCTCACCACAATGCCAAGGTCAATAGAGTCTTTTGAAAGCTGCACAAGAGTCATGAGCCAACCTTAGGCGTTGAGAGCTTGCGCTAACTGTTCGAGGGTGACTTCCATATTTACCTTGTTGTGGCTTGCCCTGTCAGCGACTCCACTCACCATTTTCCCCAATTTGTCTTGCCATGTCTTGCGGTGGTCAACCCAACTGTGAGTGACACGCGAACCACTTGCTGTTGGTTCAATTTCAAAAACCCAGTCACACCAATTTGCACCCATCACGGTGAGGGCAAAGGAAAACTTGCATGGCTCATCACAGGCATTCACAACCACTTTTGTGTTCCATGATTTCTTACCGTTTTTATTTTTCCCAGCGAAGTGCGCGCCTACCGCAGCGCCTGTTGCGCCTTTCACCCAGGTGCCACCTCGATTTTCGGGCGACCACTCACCCATCCGCGGGAGATCGGTCACGAGCTTCCACACCTCTTCAGGTGTTGCTGAGACATCGCGCGAAACTGAGACGGGAGTGGATGACATTCACTTATTATGTCATAAGTGGCATCACCATAATTTTGGTGTGACGCTCAGGCTGCGACAAATCGCTAAATGCCTGCGCTATGTCATTGAGCCCCACTTGGCCTGTCACCATCGGGGAAACATCAATAGTGCCTGTGGAAATCAGGTGCATAGCCTTTTCAAATTCTTGAGGGCTATAGGTAACAACAAACTGCAATATGAGTTCTTTGAGAACTCCGAATACTGGCTGGATTGTGTCGGGTTCCATGCACAGTCCAACAACAACAATTTTTGTTTCACGCGGAACGTCACGCATCACGTTATTGATGAGCCCAGGCACTCCTACAGCTTCAAACACAACAAGCGGCTGTTTGCCATCATGTTGTTGCCACGCAGAAACAACATCTTGCTCACTTGGGTCAACCACTACATCGGCTCCCATTTGTACAGCTATTGCACGCCTTGCCGAGGAATAGTCGGAGGCAATGACTGGTGAAATACCTATGTTTTTCAAACAAGCAATGAGCGTGAGCCCGACTGGCCCACAGCCGATGACCACCGCACTTTGACCTTGCTTAATGCTTGAGGCATTCACTGCATGTAAACCAACAGCAAGTGGCTCGGTGAGCGCTGCATTCACCGCGGTTACACCCGTAGGTACGGGAACAAGGAGTTCATTTGATAACACCATGCGCTCGCCATAAGCGCCTGCAACACTGTTAGAAAACGACAAGCTCTGTCGCTCACCATTACGAACAAGTACGGGCATTGAGGTAACGAGAGTTCCTGGTTTTGGCCCCGTTGTACGCGGGCCCCACTCTAAAACTTCTGCACAAAACTCATGGCCCATGTGCACATCACGCGAGAGATCGACCGGTGGCCTCTTTGTTACACCATTCATCTCGCTACTCAACGCAAGAAAGTTTGCGCCATGATGCACGAAGTGCAGGTCGGAACCACAAATACCACAGGCATGCACGGCGACCAACACTTCGCCTTCGCCAGGAACTGGCTCGGCGAAGTGGTCGACCACCATGTGACCCGAACGCAATACAGCAGCTTTCATACGAAAACCTTAGTCACTTCAAACGAAAGAGATTTATTCGGCAACATCAACAGTTATTGAAGTACCACACCTAAACACATCCGCTGTGAGACACGCTTCAGTTCCCACCGTATTCTCCGACTGAACATAGAACGTCCAAGTTCCTGCACTGATGGGGAACGAGTAAGTCGTTGCGAGCCCGCTACTCGTCGTAAACACGGTTCCCCTACTCTTACCAGTTGTTATTGGTAATCCATTTTTATCCGTAAAAGTCGACGACCAGTAGCCTATATTATATTTTTTCATTAAAGCCCCTCCGGTATCAATTGGCGCATTCCACGAAAGCGCCAAAGTTCGACCCAACCCTGAACTTGTTAATTTGTAACTTAGGTTCGTGACGCTCTGTGGCCGAATCACCGGAGTAGCAAACACGTCTTGGGAGGGCAACCCTGTTCCTGCTTCATTAGATGCAATAGCTCGGAACTTGTATTGTTTTCCAATTTCAAGATTTTCACTTTCCCGCTCAACACGAGTATTGGCAATGTTGATCGGTTTCATCTTCGTGTAGATCAAAGAATCCTTAAGTGCGTATTCCACCTCATACCGAATATCACCGTCATCTGACAGACCACCATCCGTTTCTCCAAAAGCAAAATTCCACTGCAGCTGAATAGCGCCATCAGCTGTCGGACTTGCAATTACAGTTGGCCTTCCGGGAACAGAACGTGGCACCACAATTGGATAATCACTGATCGCGGAATACGCCCCTTGGCCCGCAATATTTTTAGCGGCAACACGGAATGTGTATACAGCACCTTTGGTGAGGCCCGTTACTTTCAGCGAAGTATTCGGGCTCGCGCTATGAGTGAACGCAACATAGTCCTCAGTACCTGATTTATATTCAACGACGTAGTCAGTGATTGCTGAACCGCCATTAAATTCTGGAGCAGTCCATGAAATATCTGCACCAGCAGTGTTGTCTGCAACTGCTCGAACTCCAGTTGGAGCATCTGGCACCGTACGTGGTGTGTAGGCAGCAGAGGTCACCGCACCACCTGTTCCTGCAATATTGATTGCAGCAACTGTAAAGGTGTAGGCCGTGCCGTTGACAAGGCCTGTCACGGTCATTGCAGTAGCAGCAGACTCGCTATGAACAAATGTTGAGCATGACGATCCAACGCAAGACTGCACCACATAATTGATGATGGCGGCACCGTTATTTGCAGGTGCTATCCAAGTCAGAGCTACTTGCCTGTCACCCACTGTGCCAGTCAGACCCGTAGGAGTTGCTGCAACCGCGCGAGGCGTAGCGGCAGCAGATTTGGCAGAATAAAGCCCAGTGCCAGCCGCATTGACTGCAGCAACCTGGAACGTATAGGCAGTGCCCTTGATTAAACCAGATACTTTCACTGATGTTGCTGTTGAAGCTACACGGGTAACTGTGGTGCAGTCGACCAAACACGATTGCAGTGTGTAGTCAGTAATTGCAGCGCCACCGTTGTTGGTAGGCGCGGTCCACGAAACATCAATACCGCCGGTGTTATCAGCCGTAGCTGTTACTCCAGTTGGCGCATCGGGGATCGTGCGAGGAGTAATTAATAGAGATGCAATTGAATATGGACTATCGCCTGCAGCATTTTTTGCTGAGACTCGGAAGGTGTATGCCGTCCCATTAGTAAGACCTGTCACCGTTGCAGATGTTCCCGTGCTAGTTCCGTCGTTGAATGTGGTGCAATCTCCACCGGTACATGACTGCACCGTGTAATCACTAATTGCATTACCACCATTGCTAGATGGCACAGTCCACGACAGCGCTACTTGTTGGCTTCCCACAGTGCCAAGTACCGAAAGTGGTGCAGTTGGCACGGTTCGAGGAATATAGGAACTAGAAACAGCGGCGACACTTGTGCCGGCAGCATTCTTTGCTGCAATCTGGAAGGTATACGCCGAACCATTGATGAGGTTATTCACCGTTATTGAAGTATCGGCGGATGGCGTGTGGGCAAATGCCGTACACGTCACACCCAAACATGACTGAATGGTGTAGTCCGAGATCGCATCACCGTTATTGGCCAGCGCTGTCCATGTCAAAGCGACTTGAGCGTTGCCCACCGTGCCGACAATAAGTGTTGGTGCTTCGGGAACGGAACGCGGTGCCACGCCAGGCGAAGACTGCGCAGAATAAGACCCTGTACCAGCAGCGTTCACTGCAGCAACCTGGAACGTATAGGCAGTGCCCTTGATTAAACCAGGCACTTTCACCGAGGTTGCTGTT
>Ga0194048_10000095_pt1 | contig 36660 bp, 56 predicted proteins | sample JunL225m_MetaG_FD_161685 | JGI IMG/M metagenome (GOLD analysis project Ga0194048, IMG submission 161685) | Anoxic zone freshwater microbial communities from boreal shield lake in IISD Experimental Lakes Area, Ontario, Canada - Jun2016-L222-5m | ecosystem: Environmental > Aquatic > Freshwater >...
TCCTCACTGGATTAATCATTCACTTCCAGGCTCTCCTCGCATTACAGATCTGACTCAGAGAGAGCGGAAGGAATACCTCGACGGCTATGCCTATAACGAGGATAACGGCGACAAGAAGGACTATGGCTGGTAACTAAACGAAACCGGAAATAATCCTTTACATCCACTGCTCTTTATGGTAGTATGACAATATGATGAATGATCTCCTCACTGCCCTCGACGATCTGGACGTCCAGATCGCCTCCGCAATCGAATCGAACACCGAGGAGGTGACGGCGACGGATCTTAAGCTGGATCCGCGCTCTTACTATGGTTCGATGAATGTCTCTATCGATGGCATTGCTGTCGAAGGCTCTACACGGACTCTCAACTACTACGGTGGCTTCGAGTACGTCGACGATGAACATGTTCGGAAGTACGGAAGATGGACTTTCTACACTTCAGCTTCAGAGCGTGTTCGTGAGCATCTCTATCACGTGCTCTCTCCGGATGATGCGCGCCAGCTCAAGGGCGAGTACGGTGATATTCGCGATGAAGAAGATATGGAATGAAGGTACCCTTTTATGACTAAGAGAGAATCCCTCGAGGCTGCTATCAAGCTCGCGCGCAATAGTTTTAAGCTTGGATATTCGCAGGAAGATCCTGAATCATATATGCAAACGATCATTTTAGCGGCTGCAGCTCATCTAGAGACTCTTCCTCGTACTAAGACGGTCGATCGTTTCCTTTTGACGTATTGGTCTTTGACATATCAATATACAGTCACTCAGCTCTTTGATGACGAAGAGCGCGCAAAGTATATGGCTACACTCAATGGCTCAACTGCTCTTGTGCATAAGATCTCGACAGTTGAATGGATCGATCCGGAGTGTCATTCATAGTGTACATCCTTCTCATTGTATGATAGAATAGACTATATCATGGAGCAAAAAGTGAAGCATCTCTTCGAACTCGTTATCAAGTCTCTCAACTCTGACATCGCGTTAAAGTACAATCCGACCATTCGCAAGTGGGAGGCTCTCTCGTCTGAGAACAAGGTTCTCGCTCGTCGTAAGAATGTCGAGGGTCTCGTCGCAGCGCTGAATGAAGCGGAGGTGGCGTAATGGCTTTCTATACGTTCTATCAGAACAACTCAGGCGGAATTTTTTTCTCTCCAGCTCAGTACGTCATCATCGAAGCAGATTCTTTTGAAGATGCAAACTCCATCGCGCTAGACCATGGTCTTTACTTCAATGGTGTCGAGGATAAACATGACTGTCCATGCTGTGGCGATCGTTGGCATCCTTTCTATTATGAGACTAGCCGGACTGATGTTCCGATGATCTACGGCTCGACTGATTATGTCTCGGAGCGGAGTACTCTCGTCGTCTATGCAAGCGGCGTAACTAAGCTATTCAATAGCGATGGTCTGCTATGACGAATTCAATGTCTACTTTTATGTCAGCAATTGTAATAACTGCTGTATTTGTGTTTGTGTTTATTATCGTATTTGCTGCGTCATATTACATTAGTCATTCAATTATCAATTTTACTTCTACTTCTACTCTCGAAACAAATGGAAATATTATTCGATGACATCTCTTCTAGAAAAGATTGCGCAGGAATTATATACTTCGCGAATTATATACTTTGGTACAGATAATGAATTACTTCCAAATGATGAACGGCATGAATTTTATATGTTTCAAGCAAATACAGTTCTGAACGCAGTAGCTTCTGTTATTGAAGAACGAAAAGAAAAATGGTCGCTTGAACGCAGCGCTGCAGCTCGTTCTGATTTTGCAGCTTCGCTTAGGTTCTCTACTAAGATGGTTGAAGCTAGCGAAATTGCTACTTCTCTTCGTTCCTATGGGAAGAATATGTCATGAACGATTATGAAAAAGATGAATTAAACCGTCTACGCGTACTCGAGAAAGATTATGACATTCTTTCCGAGAAAGTACGCGTACTGCGTGCTCGTGTACATGATCTAGAAGATTATATCCGTGCATCTTTTGCCGCGGCAATTGCTATGGTTGGACGCGATTCATCTTATAATTTTCGGGATTAATTTCATGTTAACAACACGTTTGATTGATTATTTTGCTGAGATTGAGTCGTGTCTTATTAGTATTTCCGGAGCTCTTCGTCATCGTAAGCAACCACAAGACGTGCATTTTCATCTTGCCTTAAAAGCATGCCGCGATGGTACAGATTTAGTTAATCGCATTAATGAGGATTCGCTTCCGTCATAATTAAAAACTATAGTCTCATGTTAAACACATGCATCACGCGCGATCAGCTGGTAGGGCTTGTTCAGATCCGCTATATAGTATTAGGATAAATGATCAATAATAGATTGAGTTTAAATTATGACAGTATTAAAGATTCATCTTGGTTGTGGACCTAGATATATTCCTGGTTTTTATCATATCGACATTCAACATTATCCTCATGTTGATAAAAACTGTCGAGTAGAAAATCTATACTTCCTAAAAAACGAATCAGTAGATTTAATTTATGCTTCTCATGTTCTAGAACACTACGGCAGATTTGCCGTAAATTCAGTTTTAGAAGAATGGATTAGAGTACTTAAACCTGGTGGTGTTCTACGACTTTCTGTTCCAGATTTTGCTGCTTCGGCGCGTCTCTATACAGAAGGGAAATTTCCTGATGGTGTATACAATGTAATTGGCGCTGTAAATGGCGGCCAAAAGAATGCATATGATTTTCACAATGTCATATTTGATACACGTGATTTAACTGAACGTTTAAAGCTAACTGGATTTTCATCTGTTCGGTCATGGGACTGGAGAACAACTGAACATGCAGCAGTCGATGATTATTCACAGGCGTATTTTCCACATATGGACAAAGAGAATGGCACTCTCATGTCACTCAATCTAGAAGGAGTAAAGTAAAACGTGACTGATATAGTATTCATTGTAGATGGTTTTGCTTCTGACGGATCACTTATTACAGCGTTTGATAGAATCAAATTTATCTCAGATAACTGGCAAGAGAATTGTTTTTCTAAGCATAAGAATATCTTTCAACAATCAATGGGTGAGAGAGTAAAATTTATTCCGTATTCAGAGATCAAAGAATTTGATCCAGCAATCAAGTATTTCTATTTTATGCCAATGAATGATTGGCATTGTACTGCACAAATTATGTTTAATCTACTTTCAAGGGAAATGCAGAATAGGTTTGCAGAAAATGGAGTATCATTTTACTTTTGCCAAGATCTTGAAATGTATCCAAATCAAGATATTAATTTCTTTGCAAACTATATTGGATGGTTAAACCTTTGTAAATTTGCTCATTCTCGGCCGGAAATTTCTATCTATTTTGCAATGGCATCAAAAATTGCACCAAGATATCTATCATCGCTTACTGAAATCTTTAAAGATGCAGTAAAATTTGTTAATTCGCCACTGCTTATTTCATTTGGTATCTCAGAACTTGAGAAGAAGAATGGAGATCTAAAAGTATTCTCAACTAATGTACGTGAACAATACTTCTCAACCGATAAGCAAAAGATGTTCATGTCTCTTACACGCGATCCAAAGTATCATAGAATGACAATGCTTCACGGACTTCGTTATTCTGGTCTTCTAGATGATGGTTTTGTTTCCAATCTTCTTGCTAGACCATATGATTCTAGATCAATTAAATCTAATTCACTCTATTCGCGCAGAATTCGAGCTGACATGCTTGATAATATACCAGCCATAGCTTTGGATGATCCTGCGCGAGTATGGAATACTTCAATTGATACCGGTATCTCTGGTGATATTCCCGTACAGTTTATGGCAGCATCATGTTATGATCTTATTCAAGAGACTGCTACTAACTATGAAGGAAATGAATTAGTTATAGATATGGCAGTTGTTACTGAGAAGACAGTTAAGAGTCTACTCTTCGGTCGACCATTCATGATTAATGGTGGTGAAGGATGTCTTTCAGTACTTCATTCATGGGGATTTAAGACCTATCCAATGCTCTTTGACGAAAGTTATGATACATTAGAAGATTTTGTTGATCGTCAAGAAGTAATTGTATCTAATGTTGCTAGGTGGAAAGGTAGACACTCAGAGTTTATGGCTCGAATCAAAGAACCTGATGTAATGGCAGTCATCAACTATAATGTAGAGAGAATTCTTGCATTTCCAACTGAAGATGTAATGATCAAGGAGATTATGTCAGCATGAGTGACACAGATATTATATTCATTGTAGATGATTTTGCTGATGATGGATCTTTGTTAACGACATATGATCAAATCAAGACTATATCAAAGAATTGGCAAGAGAATCTCTTTACAAAACATAAAGCTATTTACCAGTCTGCTGTTGGTAATCGTGTTAAGTTTGTTAGATATGCCGATATTAAATTCTTTGATCCAACGATCAAATATTTCTATTTCATACCAATGAATGATTGGCACTGTACAGCTCAGATAGTATTTAATATACTTGATAAGAATATGCAAAAAGTATTTGCTGAGAATTCTGTATCTTTTTACTTTTGTCAAGATCTTGAGATGTATCCAAATCTCAATATTAATTTCTTCGGTAATTATCTAGGCTGGCTTAATCTCTGTAAGCAAGTTCATTCTTATTATGAAATTTCGGTTTACTTTGCAATGTGTTCGAAGATTGTTCCACGATACCTCGCAACACTAAGCAATACTTTTGCTGACATGATTCATTTTGTTAATTCTCCAATAGAAATATTCTATGCAAAGGAAGAATTACTAAAGAAACTCCCGAATCTGCGCAATATATCTGCAACAATTAGATCTGAATATATGACTACCAAGAAGCAAAAGATGTTTATGTCTCTTACTCGAGATTCAAAATATCATAGAATGACAATGCTTCATGGACTTAGAGCAGCAAATATTATTTCTGATGGATTTGTTTCTAATCTTCTTCCAAGAACATATTCATCAGATAGTATTCTCTCTAAGACTTCATATGCAGGTTTTATACGAAATGATATAAATAATAATGGATGCATCGATCGTATGATTGTTGATAATGCAGATTGGGCATATGATAACACTATCTATCCCGGTATTGCGGCCGGTGATATTCCCGTACAGTTTATGGCAGCATCATGTTATGATCTTATTCAAGAGACTGCTACTAACTATGAATCTCCGATGGCAATTGATATGGCAGTTGTTACTGAGAAGACAGTTAAGAGTCTACTCTTCGGTCGACCATTCATGATTAATGGTGGACAGGGATCACTTGATGTTCTACGCCGTTGGGGTTTTAAAACTTACCCAATGCTTTTTGATGAAAGTTATGATGCATGTGAGGATTTTATCGATCGGCAAGAAGTCATTACATACAATGTTTTAGATTGGTATGGAAAATATGATAAGTTCATGGAGCGCGTTGCTCAATCTGATGTACAAGATATAATTGACCATAATGTTGAACATATGCTTTCATTCCCAGTTGAGGAAATGTTAGTCAAGGAAATAGCTGTCTCATGATCCAGAAGCCTAAATTATTATTAGTATTAGCTATTGGTGGACTTTGTCTTTCATATCCTGCCACCATTAGCATTGAAAAAATAGTATCTGAGATTTCAGAATTCAATTTCTCTGACATGAATACAAATAGCAGTGAAGATAATAAGACCACTACTACAAAATTTTATTAGTCCTACATTCTAAAGTATAATTATAGTGTACATTCTGTCTAGAATGTTATATAATTAAAAAGGTCAGAAAAAATGACCTCCAATCAATCTCTTAATCACACAGGATTTTATAAATGAAGAAGTATATTTTCACAGCCGCTGCTTTCGCTGTTGCTCTCGCTGGCGCTGCTTCGGCTCAAGCACAGGATGTATCAACCACTCGTTGGTTTGCTGGTCCTACTGTCGGATCGACCTGGACTCAGGGTTCGAATCTCGGTTTCAATGGTGGTTATCAGATTAACCAGTATTTTGCCATTGAAGCAAACTATGATCATGTATTCAATCAGTGGGGTAATAGCCCAATTGATCTAGCAACTGCAAATGTTACTCTTGGTTATCGAATTCCTCGTACTAAGTTGACACCCTATGCTCTTGCTGGTGGTGGTTATCAGTTTCAGTGGAATACCAATCAGGGTGTGTGGAATGTCGGAGGCGGGACAAAGATTGAACTTGCCAAGGATACCGATATGGATGTACGATATCGCTATGTCCAGGGTATGTCTAATCAGCAAAACGCAAATATTGTAACCGTCGGTGTTGCATTTAAGTTCTAGTTTATTCGAAGGTGCTTCAGTGTTTAAGCTAGCTCTATATACTCTTGGTATGGTTTTAGTAATTACTATTATCGGAATTCAATCCGGTGTTATTGTAATTACTAATACAAACAAGGTAGAATATCAGCGGCATAAGCACTGGAGCATTGACGATTAATGTGGGCCCTTAGTTCAGTTGGTTAGAACGAGCCGCTCATAACGGTTATGTCGCAGGTTCGAGTCCTGCAGGGCCTACCATTTTATGCAAATAGATAAGAGTATAAGTAGTACATGCGCTCAATGCGGAGCCAATTGTGAATTACATGATCACTACTATGCTATAGGTTTAATGCATAAGTCGAGTAATCATATTCATGTAATAGCACCATTATATTACGATGGAGTAAAAAATGAAGGTTATTGTTCTGCTCTTTGTGCTTCTATTTCCAAGCGGGTTTACTATGGCACAGAGTGGAAACCATAATGATGGCCATTCTGAACTTCATGATTACTATAAGAAACTCTATATACCAGATAATCCAAATGCAGCACCTGGATCATGCTGTAATGAAAGAATAATATTTCCAAATGGCACAACCATTGGTGATTGTAGACCAGTTAAAGCATGGTTAGATGATAATGGAATATGGCATGCTATAGCTGATGGCGAAGAAATAATAATACCAGATTCTAAAATCATACGTGATAATCAGCCACCTGCACCAGATGGAAATTCACATGCATGCATATCTTCATCTGGCATTCTTTATTGTTTTACACCCGGCCAAGCAAAGATATAATTTAACAGTGTACAATTAGTTATAAATATGGTATTATGTATATAATGATTGTGATTAAAAAGAAGAATAAATTGTAATGCAGATTCGAATGTTAATTTTATGTTTAATCTATAACATGCTGATTCTATCAGCTACTGCATATATTGTTTTTTGGTTAAATTATAGTGGTTGGTGGTTTCTGCTAGCATTTGTTTTGCTAAGGTCTCCACCGGATAAATCTAAATAGTTTTTACTCGGTTAACTCAGCGGTAGAGTGTCTCGTTTACATCGAGAATGTCGGCGGTTCGAAACCGTCACCGAGTACATAGAGTCTCCGTAATACAAATAAGCAATAGGTAAGACTTGTTTATATTCCAGAGTACTTCAATTGTATTATACAATCTATAAAATAACGAATATTGTTAATGGCAAATACTATATCGGTAAATATCAGATAAAGCCAAATTAAGAACAGGCGAAAAAATTCACAATTTGGTACTATGCGGATTACAGACGAAGTTAATAATAAAAAGTAACGACTTTAATCTCCTTAGGTTGGAGAAATGGAAGAGTTTAAGGGTCCCTAGCTCAGCTGGGAGAGCGGTAGCTTTGCAAGCTATAGGTCGCCGGTTCGATCCCGGCGGGATCCACCAAGTTTTTGCGGGTTAGACTGGAGAGCCCAGCGGTGGATTCATACTCCACTTTACACTAGGTCTGACCGGTCATGACCGCGGCGGATCTTCTTTCAAAGCAATTTCTAATAAATTTTTGATGAATAAAGACTAAATAAATTTATATGGAAGGTGCTGAGGTTGGCTCCTCACCTAGTCTTGAAAACTAGAGTACGTTAACGCGTAATAGTTCGATGCTATCACCTTCCGCCAAATTAGGATCTGTGGCCGAGTGGTTTAAGGCGATGCCTTGCTAAGGCATTGTGGTTTAATGGCCACCGCGAGTTCGAATCTCGCCGGATCCTCCAGTTCCAGTTGGGGCGTCGCCAAGCGGTAAGGCAGCGGATTTTGATTCCGCCATTCCCAGGTTCGAATCCTGGCGCCCCGGCCAGAAATATATTAATGAAGTGTGTACATCATCCACTAAATATGATATAATCTAAAAATAGGAAATGCCCTGGTGGTGAAATTGGTAGACACTCAAGTTTTAGGTACTTGTGCTGCAAAGCGTAGGGGTTCAAGTCCCTTTCAGGGCACCATTACTTTTAGGTCCCTTAGCTCAGCTGGAATTAGAGCAACAGACTTCTAATCTGTGGGTCGCTGGTTCGAGTCCAGCAGGGATCGCCAACTTAGGATTTATAAAATGTTTATAGAAGTTGTAGAAATTAAAGATCGAGAAGATGGTGGAGCTGATATCATTTTTGATCTAGACAAAGAAGCAGTTCAGTTGTTGATTTCTTCTGCGATTAGAACAGCTTTAATGAATTCGATTAAGGCATCACTATCTGATCAAGATAATTTGTAGTGTACAACTAAAATAATATATGATATAATAGTTTTATGGTCGTGACGGTGGGTATCGGGGAGGCCCTTATAAAGCCTTTAGCAGTAGATAACTGTTCTTCAGTGGGTTCGAGTCCCACCACGACTACATAGGCGGTCCCAGAGTATAAATAAGCAACAAGTAAGACTTATTATACTCTGGGATGCAGCATGTTCTATACGATCTATAAGATAACAAATACCGTTAACGGCAAGTACTATATAGGAAAACATCAGACTTTGGATCTAGATGATGGCTATATGGGATCCGGCAAGCTTATTGGAAGAGCTATTAAGAAACATGGTTTAGAATCATTCGCTAAAGAAATACTATTTGTTTTTGATACTGAAAAAGAAATGAACGTCAAAGAAGCAGAGATTGTAATTGTTTCAAAAGAAACCTATAATCTATGTGAAGGTGGTAAAGGCGGTTGGGGTTATGTTAATAGTAACCCTGATAAGTTTTTAACCGAAAAAAAGATGCTTAATCTGCGGTTACAGGGCACAAAAAATATAAAACATCTTATAGAGTATATTAATGATCCTTTACGAGAAAAACAACGTAAAAAAAATTCATTATTAGCTCTTCAAAAAGCAAGAGAAAAACTTCCATTTCACGGAAGATATCATTCAGAGGAAACCAAACAGAAAATCGGTTATAAAAATTCTATTAATCAGAGTGGTAAAAATAATTCTCAATACGGTTCAATGTGGATTACTAATGGTAAAGATAGTAGAAAAATAATGAAAAATAAAACCATCCCAGAAGGATGGCAACAGGGACGTATAATTTAATTCGAATAAAGCCCGCTTGTTGGAATTGGTAGACAAACGAGACTTAAAATCTCGAGGCCATTGGCCGTGCCGGTTCGAGTCCGGCAGTGGGCACCATTATAGGATGAATAGTGTGGAACAGCAAAACGATATTCTAGATATTCTAATCTATGAAGCAGATATTCTAATCTATGAAGCACAGACTAATGAATTTGTAGATGACAAATATACGCAACTTGGCGAAATTATGATGCGCGCATACAGAGAAATCTCTGGACTACGTGATGAAGTTGATGATCTGCAAGAATCTCTTTGTTCAATTGAAAAGATTGTAGCTGATACTTTTGCTCGAGCAGAAGATGGACGATAATTGGTATAATACTTGGGATGATAAATGGCATCTTCGCTATCTTAAGATAGCTGCTGAAATAGCTCAATGGTCAAAAGATCCGTCTACTAAAATTGGCGCTGTATGTGTAGGAATGTCTGGTCAGATCCTTTCGCAAGGATATAATGGGTTCCCGCGCGGAATTGATGATCATGATCAGCGTCTTAATGATAGAGAGACAAAGTATAAGTATACAATTCACGCCGAGATGAACTGTATCTATAATGCATCGCTTTCTGGCATATCTCTTAACGGTTCTTCACTCTATGTGTATGGACTTCCTATATGTCATGAATGTGCAAAAGGTGTTATTCAGTCTGGTATTAAGAATGTGTACTGTACATTTGCTGATCTCTCAGATAAGTGGGCAGATTCCTGGGTTCTGTCTCAAGCAATGTTCAGTGAAGCAAAAATAACCTTCGGAATTTTTAATATCGATAGTGTGAAATAGTAGTGTACAACCACATCGATATATGATATAATAGCTTTAAGAATGGAGATTGATGTTATGAGTAATAGAGATTATGTGCAAATCGAGGTTCAGATTGCTGGAAACTGGCAGTCAGCGTCTTCTACGCTGAATGACCCCCAGATATATCTGGCCGAGATGAAGAGCGTGCAGAAGTTATATCCAGGTCTGCCACGTGTTCGAACTATGGATAGTGATAATCGTCTACTTGACATGCTTTAATATTAAGAGGAAATGCATAACATGACTACTACTACCAGCAAGAAGAAGCTCGTTAACTCGTTTAAGAATGGTTCTGAGTTTACGGCTAATCAGATTGCATCACGATTTGCGGTTGCTAATCCGACCGCTTTGATTACTAACCTCCGTCAGGCTGGTTATGCAATCTATGCTAACCGTCGGACCAATAGCCGTGGTGAGACTTACACGAAGTATCGTATGGGTCGTCCTACTCGACAGATGGTTGCTGTCGGCTACACTTTTCTTGGTGCTGACCAGTCCGGTCTTACGAAGTAACATATATATAACTAAAATCTAAGCGTAGAGTATCTTTGCACGCAGAGTGATGAACTTGTAAGTCGTGCGTTTTCTTTTTCCATCTTAGCTCAGCGGTAGAGCAGGTGACTGTTAATCACCTGGCCCCTGGTTCGAATCCAGGAGATGGAGCATAGAACCCTTACTAGTATAATAAGCGATAGGTAAGTCTTATTATACTAGTAAGGATTATGTTTCTAGCCGAGGTAGCACAGCGGTAGTGCAGGGCTTTTGTAAAGCTCAGGTCGGGAGTTCGATCCTCTCCCTCGGCACCATTTATAAAGTTGAGTAAAATGCCTGCTACGTTTGTAATATCAGACACACATTTTGGACATGACAATATTTGCAAATTTAAACGTGCAGATGATTCTCCTCTTCGTCCATTCTCTTCGTCACAAGAGATGGATGAAGAGATGATTAAGCGTTGGAATGATCGAGTTAGACCTAAGGATAGGGTTTATCATCTTGGCGATGTCCTAATCAACAAGAAACATTTTGGAACACTTTCTAGGTTGAATGGAGATAAAGTACTAATCAAGGGTAATCACGATATTTTTGGTCTTAAGTATCTAGAGTATTTTCGTGATATTCGAGGATGCCATGTTTTGAATGGAATGATCTTTAGTCATATTCCAGTTCATAAGTCTAGTCTAGGCCGATTTGGCTGTAATATTCATGGACATTTGCATTCTAATAGAGTGTTGACTGAGTCTGGTGATATTGATAAAGATTACTTTTGTGTTAGTGTCGAGCATACAGATTACACTCCAATGTTGCTCGAGGATGTATATAAGAATGTTGTAAATCAGGGCGGAGCAGTTGGCTTCCGTCACGGTAACTATACAGCAGTTACATAACTGAGAGTAGCTCAATTGGTAGAGTACACCGTTTGGGGCGGTGATGTTGCAGGTTCAAGTCCTGTCTCTCAGACCATAAAGATATCCGATTATAAATATGAAATATATCATATTATAATCGGATATTTTTTATGCAAATTTCACCGAAACTTCTTCGTCGGCTTTGCCCGACCTCCAAACAAAATATCATCGAAGGAGTCGCTGAATACTTTAATAAGTATGCTTCATCATATGGTGTTACAACTGAAAATAGAATCTGTAACTTCTTTGCTCAGGCTGCACATGAGACAGATCATTTTCAGACTTTAAGAGAATATGCTGACGGATCCGCATATGAAGGTCGATCTGATCTTGGAAATGTGCATCCTGAAGATGGAAGAAGATATAGAGGAAGAGGCATCTTCCAATTAACTGGAAGAGATAATTATAGAATCTTTGGAAAGAAGCTTAATTTAGATCTAGAAAATAATCCAGATCTTGCTGAGCATCCAGAAGTATCAGTACGTATTGCACTTGAATACTGGAAAGATCGTCATCTAAATGAATATGCCGATAATGATAACATCGAATTAATTACTACTAGAATTAATGGTGGTCTTAATGGATTTGATGAACGTAAGCATTATCTTCAGTTAATGAAAAATCTAATTAACACAGATTTAGACATAATTAAGAAAGGTGACACTGGTCCAGAAGTAAAATATATTCAGGAAATTCTAGTTTCATTTGGATATAAGATCTCAACCGACGGTATCTTCGGACCCGGTACAGAAATGGCAGTTAAACAGTTCCAAGCATCATGTCATGGTCTAACTGCTACTCCAGGTGTGGTAGATGCGAATACACTTCATTTTCTAAAAAAAATCTAAATAATAACAAAAATAATGAGGAAAATACCATGGATCTCTTAAAAGGCGCAAGTGATATTCTAAGGGTCGTAGCACCCGTATTTGGCACAGTTATCGGTGGACCTCTAGGTGGAATGGTTGCTACTCGTTTGTCAGAAGTACTCCTAGGTAAAGGTGATGCAACATCAGAAGAATTATCGCAAGCTCTCGAACGTGCGACTCCTGAGCAGCTCGTAGAAATTAAGAGAATAGAATCTGAATTTACTGTTCATATGAAAGAACTAGACATCGATTTAGATAGAATCGCTGCTGGTGACAGAGATTCTGCTCGAAAAAGAGAAATGGTAGTAAAGGATTGGACTCCTAGATTTATTGCAATATTAACTATTGTTTCATTCTTTTCATATATTGGCATGGTATCATTTTATCCATTCAATACTCAACCAAATATGGAATTCGTAAATCTAGCTATTGGCTGGATTGGTGGCGTAGCAACTTCAGTAGTATCATATTACTTTGGTTCATCGTCAAGCAGCAAAGATAAGAATGAACTTATTGCTAAAATGAATTTTAAGAATTAAAATTTGAAACTATCGATACGCCGTGCTAAGAATAAAGATTTAGACGATATAGTACAAATTGAAAGAATAGCATTCTCACATAATAGCTTTTCAAGACGTGCTATACGATATCACATTAGTAATAATCTAGTGCTTATCGCATTGCATAATAACAAAGCGTGCGGTATGATTATTGCTTCTTCTCTTAGTAAAAAAAGAAAGATACGCATATATTCTATTGCTGTTCATCCAGACTTTAAGAATAATGGTATTGCTATTAAGCTTATGGAAAAAATGGAACGAATATCCAAGGCCGAAACTATTATTCTAGAAGTTGATTCTGACAATAATGCTGCTATTGGTCTATATAAAAAGCTAAATTTCTTTCAATTTAGCACTTATAAACATTATTATGGTAATAATATGCATGCAATTAGGATGAAAAAAATATTTAATTAGTGTACATCATTCCCTAGATATGATATAATTAGTCTATATTAAGGGAGTTTGAGTAATGATTAAAGTTTCATATCTTGTGCGAGATGAAGATCGATACAATGGTTATACAGAAGAGCGCATAAAGCAGTTTGATAACATGGAACAGGTATATAATTTCATTAATGGTGTACGATTTAATCGTCGTGTAGAAGGTCGATCAATGATTGGAGCTCCACTAGTACTCAATTCTCCGGTATAAATAGATATCATGGAACAATATAATACAGACGACGGATCTTCTTTCCTCATTATTCCGGAACGTGCAGTACGTAACGCTGCGCTATACATGGGTGATGAAGATAATTCGTTTACGCTAGTATTAGATAAAGTTCAAGCTTATAAAGACGCTGAGATGACTCCTCTGATTTTAATGAATCCAAAGGATCATAATGTATACGTTGTCGCTATCGAAACGTATGGTAAGAAACTAAACTAGAGCCATTTACAAGTGAGGCTGTAGTAATTATATTATAGACTGGATATCGCTGGGTTAATCTGGGATATTCTTTATTTTAAACCTTGCCTTATAGGAGGTTCACATGGGCAACGACAGCGTATGGAAATTTGACCATACATTTTCTGATCTAGATAAGTGGTCTAAGCACTTCATTGGTCTAGATAAAATGGTTGATACTATTCATAAATCAGCCGAACACGTCAACAAGACGCTAAGTTCATATCCGCCATTTAATTTAAAGAAGACAGAAGAGAACAAGTATGTTCTTGAAATGGCAGTAGCCGGCTTCAGTAAGAATGATATTGAACTTACTGTTGAAGGTGAAAAGCTGCTTATCAAGGGTAGTACTACACTCGATACTACTTTGGCAGATGGAATAAATCAGACTTTTCTTCATAAGGGAATTTCTGACAGACCATTTACGCGTACATTTACTCTTGCTGATAATGTTGAGATTGTAAGTGCAGAGATGGTAAATGGCTTGCTAAAGATTTGGTTGGAACACTTGATTCCAGAACATAAGAAGCCAAAGAAGATTGATATTGCTGGTGCAGAGTCTGCTCCTAGTAAACAGCTTCTAACAGAAGCAAAGGGAAAGTAGAATGCGCTCGTTTTTAAAGAAGTTATGGGGTCACTTAACTATGCCTGGTGAGATACTTGCACAAAGTAAGTATTTAAGCCAGGCTACCGATACCGCAGACCTAGAGCGACGTATGCGTGATCTACAAAAAGCTGAGACTAGACTTCGTCTTCATCTCTGAGAAAAGGGGCTTCGGCCCCTTTTCTTATTTACTCTGTTGTTATAATGTTATATAATAGTATTGAATTGTTGAATGGAGTAATATGGCTTTCTATACAAACTTCTTTATCCGTGGTAGCAAGCTTTATATTAGAGGTTATGACAAAGGTCTTCCCTTTGATGATGTTCTATATTATAAACCATATCTCTTTGTATCTTCTAACAAAGGTACATATAAAACTATTGGTGGTAAAACTGTCGATAAGGTTGAATTCTCTACCGTAAGAGAAGCTAAAGATTTCATTGAGAAATATAAAGATATCGATCAATTCCAGGTGTATGGATCGACTAATTTTGCGTATGTGTATGTCAACGATAGATTTAGCGGTGATGTAGATTTTGATGCATCTCTTCTGAATGTAATTACTCTTGATATTGAGTGTGATTCATCTGATGGATTTCCGAATATTGCACTTGCTGATAAAATGCTCACTGCTATTACTATTCGAAAAAATGGTAAGAGTTCAGCTGTCTTTAGTTATGGCGATTTTAAGACGAATGACCCAAATATTTTCTATGTTAAGTGTGAAAACGAAGAAGATTTAATTAAGAAATTTCTAAAGGTCTGGACATCTGATGCATGGCGGCCTGATATTGTAACTGGTTGGTATATCGAGTTCTTTGATATTCCATATCTTATCAATAGAATATCGCGCATTCTAGGAATGGATTGGGCAAAAAAACTATCTCCATGGAAAATACTAGACGAACGTAAGGTAGAATTCAGGGGCAAGGAGATTCAAAGCTTTAATATTACTGGCATTGCTGTTCTAGATTACTATCAACTATATCGTAAATTCAGTTTCTCTAATCATGAAAATTACAAACTAGACTATATTTGTTCAGTAGAACTCGGTGAGAAGAAAGTTGATTATTCTGAATACGGTACTCTTCATGGACTCTATCATAATAATTTTCAGAAGTTCATTGAATACAATATTCATGATTGTGTTCTAGTTGATAAACTAGATGATAAGCTAAAACTGATTGATCAGGTTATGGCTCTAGCATATGATGCAAAGGTTAACTTTACTGATACAATGACTACCGTCAGAGCATGGGATACTATCATTCATAATTATCTAATGAATGAACGAATTGTTGTACCACAGGTTAATCAGAATAGTAATATCAACTCGCTTGTCGGTGGTTACGTAAAAGATCCGGCCATTGGACTACATAAGTGGGTAGTATCATATGATCTGAATAGTCTTTATCCACATCTTATTATGCAGTATAATATTTCACCAGAAACATTTGCTGGCAGAATTGAAATTCCTTCTATTGATAAACTTCTAGATGGATGGGATAATTATGAAACTATAGATACAACATTTGCATATGCTGCTAATGGTTGTATGTATCGTAAAGATAAGCAGGGATTTCTTCCAGCACTTATGGAAAAAATGTATAACGATCGATCTAAGTATAAGAAGATGTCGATCGATGCTAAGAAAAAATATGAAATGACTAAAGATCCTGCTGATCAGCAACTTATCGCAAGATATCATAATTTGCAGTTGGCTAAGAAAATTCAATTGAATTCGGCATATGGCGCTTGCGCTAATCCGTATTTTAGATGGTTTAACTTTAATCATGCTGAGGCTATTACTACATCTGGCCAGCTTTCTATTCGTTGGATCGAAAAGAAAATGAATATCTTTATGAATCAGTTACTGAAGACTGAGAATGAAGACTATATCGTTGCTGCCGATACTGATTCGATCTATATCAACATGGGCCCAGTAATTGATCAGCTAAATGTTGGTAATAAGACAGACATCGAAATCTGTCGTATTATTGATAAATTCTCTGAGAGTAAAATAGTTCCATATATGGATAAATCATATATAGAACTTGCTGAGATGATGTCAGCCTATAAGCATAAGATGCAAATGAAGCGCGAAACCATAGCTAATAAAGCTATTTGGAAAGCGAAAAAGATGTATATCATGAATGCAATCAACATTGAAGGTGTTGAATATTCAGAACCTAAATTGAAATTGCAAGGTATTGAAGCAGTACGATCTTCTACACCACATGTATGTCGTGACAATATCATGGAAGCTATTAAAATCATGTTAATTGGCGATGTATATGATCTTAGAAAGTTTGTTGATAACTTCAAGACAGAATTTATGAAGATGCCATTTGAAGCAGTAGCATTTCCAAGAGGTATTAAGGATTTGGGTTCTTACAGAGATGCATCTAACATTTATAAAAAGGGAACACCTATTCACGTCAAGGGAGCTCTTATTTTTAATAGTCTTCTCAAAAAACATAAGCTGAAAAATATCCAGCCAATTTCAGACGGCGATAAGATTAAGTTTGCATATCTTAAAGTTCCTAATCCTGTTAAAGATACGGTAATATCGGTTCCAGATTTTCTTCCGACTGAACTTGGACTAGATGAATATATAGATAGAGACATGCAATTTCTAAAGACATTCATTGGACCAATATCTACCATTGCTACTATCATTGGATGGTCACTAGAAGACGTAGCCACATTAGAGGATTTTTTCTCATGAATATAGATGAAGATGACGACTTTGGATTTTCTGCAGTATCTGAACAAGAACTTAAGGACGGATTATCTGATAATCAAGAGACAATTGATAAATTACATGGACTGAAAAAAATGATAATGCCGCTACTCAAGAATCTAATGAAAAACCCGGATAAAGAATATATTTTATGGCCAAATCGTGTAAAGAAAATTCAAGATTTTATTAAGAAAATGGATACTTATATTGAAAATAAGTAGTGTATAAAAGTTCAAATTTGTTATATAATGTAATATTATTAGGAGCATATGTATGTCATTAAGAGATAGACTTATTAAGAGCAGTACAATCGAATTAACATCGACACTTGCAAATTCCGATGTTTTTACCAAGAAAGATATGATTGCTACACCTGTACCAATGATTAATGTCGCTCTTTCGGGCGATGTTGAGGGTGGACTATCGGCTGGTGTTACAATGATTGCTGGACCATCGAAGCACTTCAAGACCGCCTTTGCATTGCTTATGGCTAAGTCATATCTTGATAAATATGATGATGCAGTTATTCTTTTATATGATTCTGAATTTGGATCTCCTCAGGCATACTTTGAGTCTTTTGATATTGATCTAAATCGTGTTATCCATACACCTATTACTGATTTCGAAGAGCTTCGGCATGATATGAGTGTGCAGATGGCTAATATCAATCGTAATGATCATGTCATGGTCTTGGTGGATTCGATTGGTAATCTTCCTTCACGTAAGGAAGTACAGGATGCTATCGAGAAGGATGCTTCTCCTGCTGACTTTACACGAGCAAAGGTTAATAAGTCTTTCTTCAGAATTGTTACACCTAAGTTGAATCTCAAGAATATTCCCATGGTTGTTATTAATCATACATATAAGACCATGGAAATGTTTTCAAAAGATGTAGTTGGTGGTGGTACTGGTTCGTACTATGGTGCTGATAACATTTGGATTCTCGGAAGGCAACAGGATAAGGGTGCCGATAAGAAGATCGCCGGGTATGAATTTGTAATTAATGTTGAAAAGTCTCGCTTCGTAAAGGAGAAGAGTAAGATTCTTATTAATGTCAGTCATACTGTTGGTATTAATAAGTGGTCTGGTCTACTTGAGGTAGCAGTTGAAGGTGGGTTCGTTGTTAAGACTAAGCCAGGCAAGTATGCAGTAGCAGATCCGGAAACTGGTGAAATCCTTGGCGATGAAATGAAGGAAGCAGATATTGATACTAATTCTGATATTTGGAAGATAATGCTTTCAAATGAAAAGTTCACTTCATATATTCGCAATAAGTTTCAGCTTTCTACAAGTAATATTCTGCAAAACGACGAAGATGAATTGGCAGGAGAATAAATGATAGAAAAGGTAATTCTAGCAAATCTTACACTGAACGAAGAATTTGCTAGAAAGATTATACCATTCCTAAAGTCAGAATATTTTCATGATCAGGTTGATAAAACTTTGTATGGATTGATTGATGAATATTCTAAGAAGTATAATAAATTTCCATCAAAGGAAGCTCTAGCAATTGAGCTATCTGCCCGTGATAATTTAAGCGAAGATAATTTCAAGAAGTGTACTGACTTCATTGAAACTATGGAACTAGACAATACAGATTTTGATTGGCTCGTAGATCAGACAGAGAAATTCTGTCAAGATAAAGCAATCTATAATGCTATTATGAAATCAATTCAAGTATTGGATGATAAAACTGGCAAACTAGCAAAGGGATCTATTCCTTCTCTTCTATCAGATGCCCTTGCAGTTAACTTTGATACTGATATCGGTCATGACTTCATTAGCAATGCAGCAGAACGATTTGATTTCTATCATACTAAAGAGGCGAAGATTCCATTTGATCTTGACCTAATGAATAGAATTACAAAGAATGGTGTATCACGTAAAACACTTAATATCATTCTTGCTGGCACTGGGGTCGGCAAATCGCTGTTTATGTGCCATATGGCTGCCAACAATCTAACTGACGGTCAAAATGTTTTGTATATTACTCTTGAAATGGCAGAGGAGAGAATTGCTGAGAGAATCGATGCTAATCTACTAGATGTTCCACTAGACGAGCTTATGCTTCTTACGAAGGAGTCTTATCAATCAAAGATCGATAGAATTAAATCTAAGACAAAGGGTAGACTTATTATCAAAGAATACCCTACTTCTCAAGCTTCAGCGAATAACTTTAGGCATCTTATTCAAGAACTAAAGATTAAGAAAAACTTTATTCCAGATATTGTGTATATTGATTATATTAATATCTGTGCTTCTGCGAGGATCAAACATGGAGCCAACGTCAATTCTTATTCCTATATCAAAGCAATCGCAGAAGAGCTTAGAGGACTTGCCGTGGAGAACGATGTACCTATCATCTCTGCGACTCAAACAAATAGAAGCGGATTTACGAGCAGCGACGTGGGCTTGGAAGATACGGCAGAATCCTTTGGACTCCCAGCCACAGCTGATTTTATGTTTGCAGTCATCAGAACCGAAGAACTTGATGCACTCAATCAAGTACTGGTTAAGCAGCTCAAGAATCGCTATTCTGACCTTGGGTCTAATCGCAGGTTTGTTATTGGCATTGATCGTGCAAGAATGCGACTTTATGATTGTGAGCAAGATGCTCAAGATGATCTTCTAGATGGGCCAGTTATGGATAAGACTGACTTTGGACAGAAAGATTTTGATCGAACTAATGGTCAAAAGAAGAAGAAGTACACTAAAACTGTTTTTGAGGATTTTAAATAATGTATAAGATTATTGATTTGCAAGACGAGGGTCTCTATTGTATTGTAGAAGTACCGTCTGATCGTATTATCATGGCTAGTGATAATCAAAGTGTAGCAGAAAAATACGCTAAATCTATGAATAAAGGTTCAGGTTTTAACGGTTGGACACCAGAATTCTTTGTCCAGAATGATTTCGTTGTATAAATAAGCTCACTGACAGATTGGTATTGCGCTGCAGCGTAAGAGGCACAGAGTATATTTTAAACTAGGAAGAGCCGGGATCACGGTGGGGTTCCGCCCGGCCCAATCTGCATTGTTGATTATCAAGGGGAGATCGAAAGATCTCCCTTTTTTTCTTTTATAAATAATATAAAACATCAAAAAGATTGAAATATGGCAAATCTTTCAGCAGCAGAACTATTAAAGCCGGGTAGAGAATATAGAACTGCCGTCATTATAAGAAAAATGAATGACGGTGAAAAATTTGAATTATCTAATGGCAAAACAGTACAATTTAAAAATAGTAAAAAGATTATAGATATTCTTAAAACCAATAATGCTGCAGCAATTAACAGCATTAAATTTTTAGGTATTGATGATAAAATTTATAAATTGTCAGACATTAAGAAAAATGCTGAGTTTGGTGGGAAAGGTGACAGAGCTGGTGTTATCAAAGAAGATATGGCACTTAAATCTCTGAATGATCAACTTAATTCTATAAAGAAAAATATTTCAAAATCATTTGTTCCCATGGATATAAATGGCAAAATTCATAAAGTAATTAGAGCGGAAAGTACTTCAGGAACGCCAAAGTCTGATTTCCATCTAATAGATATCGATGGAAAAGAATGTGTATGGATATCACATAAAGATGGAAAATCTCCAAAAGATTTTCAACAATGGGGCGGCATATCTCAGAGAATTGAACCACTAATTTTTGGCCATCCAGAAACACAAAAATTCATTAAAGATCTAAAAGTAATATATCCTAAAGGTCTACCATCAGCGACATCACTTCGAAGAAAAATTAAAGACAAAAAACTAAAGATGTTGTCTGTATATGGTAATAAGTTTGGTTCTATGTTAGGTCAACAAAATGTTTCTATTCTTTTACAGGGAAATGTAGAAGTAATATCAGCTGGTTCTGAGTACAAATTAAAAGCAAATCATGTACACTATAATGGTGAATCTGTAGATGGAAATGGGTTTGATCCTTCATTGCTAGCCGTATTTAAAGGTGATCGATCAGATGCTGGTATAAAAGGAACCAGAATTACTATTGCACCCTATGATGGTAGAAAAGCTGAAGATTTCTAATGTATTTTACAGAATTTCTTTCTGAGCAAAAACGAAAGATACTTCATGTCTTTGACATGGATGAAACACTATTCCATTACCCAGATCCAAAAACTGAAGCTAAGATTCATGTCAAGAATTCAGCTGGTGAACGAGTAAAGTCTCTTACTAATGTTCAATTCAATAACCATAAATTAGAGCCACATCACAATTATGACTTTTCAGAGTTCAAGTCCTCTGATGTATTTACCAAGTCTGCTCATCCTATTAACAAGATGATTAAACGTCTAAAAAACATCCACCGTCGCAATCCGCATGTTGAGATCCTTACAGCGCGTGCAGATATGGATGATAAGGATAAGTTTGGATCTCATTTAAAAAAACACGGTATTGATATTAATAAAATTCATGTGCGTAGAGCAGGTAATCTAGATAAAGGAACACCAGCTGAACGTAAAAAGAGTATTGTTTCTGGTTTAATTAAAAATCATGGCTACGATGAAGTACATCTTTATGATGACTCTCATACCAATCTTAATCATTTTCTTAGTCTAAAACAGCATCATCCAGATACAAAATTGGTAGCGCATCATGTACAACATAATAAAGATACACACACTACATCTATAAATAAAGCGATAGCAACTAGTTTAAACCACGAGACTGAGCATGGTGGTTTGTCTTTTTATTCGCCAGACGAGCGTAAGAGAATTAAGGAAAATTCATGAAAACTTTTATGCGATTTATAACTGAAGAGACAGAAGAAAAGACAGGTAAGCCTCTTAAGCATCTCACACATGTTGAAGATCACATTATTCATTCTGGCAATGAAGGTGTAAAGAAAGCAGCTGATGTTCTAGATGATGTGCATAATTCTTTGCTAGGAAAAAAGAGTTCAACGAAAATTAGTACAAAATATGATGGTGCACCTTCAGTAGTATTTGGACATCATCCTAAGAATGGTAGATTTTTTGTTGCTACTAAATCTGCTTTTAATAAGAATCCAAAGCTTAATTATACAGAAAAAGACATTGAAGCAAATCATGGTCATGCGCCAGGACTTGTTTCTAAGTTAAAGACTGCGTTGAAGCATCTACCAAAGATTGCGCCAAAGCATGGTGTATATCAAGGTGATCTTATGCACACAAAAGAAGACATCAAGAAGCATGGAAAAGAATTAAGATTTACACCCAATACTATAACCTATCATGCCGATGCTGATTCTGCGCATGGTAAATCAATACATCATTCTAAATTGGGAATGGTAGTTCATACCAAATATGAAGGCAAAGGCGATCTAGAACACATGCATGCTACACCACATGTAGATCGTGAGAAATTTACTCATCATCCAGATGTGCATAATATAGATCCTACAGTAAAAGCTGATTCATCTCATTATACACCAAAGGAACAGCAAAAATATCATGAGGCTATGAATAAAGCCAAGAAAACATATCATCATATGGATCCATCTGCACTTGATAAATTAAAGGGCCATGAAGTTGATTTGGAAGCGCATGTAAATGATATGGTGCGTAAGGATGGCACACCATCAACATCTGGATATATTAAGCATATTTCTGATAAATCAAATAAAGAAATTGATAAAGTAAAAACAGAAAAATCTAAGCAACAGAGACGTGAAAAATTAGCTAATACTATTAAACATATCTCTGATCATAAAAATCATTTTGATAAGGCTCTCGAGCTTCACAAACATTTAGCAGATGCTAAAAATGTTCTTACTGGTGTAATGGCTAAGAATCAAGAATTTGGCCATACAATTGGCGGGGCCAAGACCGGTCCAGAAGGTGCTGTCGCAGTTACTAAGCATGGTGACATGTCGAAATTTGTTGATAGAAAGCAATTTTCTAGACAAAATTTCTTAGCCGGAAAAATGCAGCAGGCTAAAAAAGAGGCTCAACAAAAATGAAAAAATTTAAGCAATTCATAGCCGAAGAAAACGATTCACCGAAGAGACCAGCTGTATTAGCTTTTGGTCGTATGAATCCACCTACAACTGGACACTCCGTGCTAGTGAATAAGGTTCATGAATTGGCTAAGAAGCATGGCGCATATCATGAAGTAGTATTATCTGGATCTCATGATAATAAAAAGAATCCACTAGATTCTGCTACTAAATTGAAGCATGCCAAGAGATTCTTTCCACATACTAATATTAAATCTGCTTCTAAAACAGAACCTACACTCATGCATCATGCTGCGCGTCTAAGTAAAGCTGGTCATGACCATTTAATTATGGTTGCAGGTTCAGATCGAGTTCCAGAGTATGAAAAACTTCTTCATACATATAATGGAAAAGCAGATAAATCAGGTAAAATTCCTTTTAGTTTCAAGAAAATCTCTGTAGTTTCTGCTGGTCATCGTGATCCAGATTCTGAAGGAGCCGAAGGTATGTCGGCATCAAAAATGAGAGAACATGCTAAGAATAATAAATTCAAAGAATTTCGTAAGGGTGTGCCAGATCATGTATCTGATGAACATGCCAAGGAATTATTTCATGATGTAAAAAAAAGAATGTCATGATGTCTGAAAAAAATAAAGGATTATGGGATAACATACACGCTAAGCGTAATAGAATTAAACATGGTTCTAATGAACGCATGCGCAGACCTGGTGAAAAAGGAAGACCTACAGCATCAGATTTTAAAGCATCGCAAACAACTAGTGAAGCTAGGTTGCAAATTATTAAAAGAATATTACATGAAGCAAAATATCAAGGCAGAGAAGTAACACTTAATAAACCAATGGCTGGTGACGTAAAAAAATCTAAAGTATTTGTGCGTGATCCAAGCACCAGCAATATCAAAAAAGTAAATTTTGGTGATAAAAGTCTAAGTATTAAAAAGCATATTCCGGCTAGAAAAAAATCATATTGTGCCAGATCTTCTGGTCAAGGCAATTTAACAAAAAAGACTAGTGCTAATTATTGGTCTAGAAAAGCATGGAATTGCTAGGAGCGCAAAATGGCACAGTTCAGAAAAGACACGCATCAATACTTAAATCAAGAAAAGACTATATTTGAAGTAGTAATGCTTGCAGACCAATATGGTAATCTTGTTGGTCCAGCAAATCCAAGCGGTGCTGCAGTAGATGCTTTTGGTAGAGCTAGAGTGTCATTGCCATTTACGCTATTTGACTCTAGTAATAGATATCAAGATAATGGAAAATTTGCAACAGCAAATACTGCTGGCGGAACATATGGGTTTGTATCCAACACAGCTTCTGTGAATCTTACTGTTAATACAACATCTGGCGCATCGGTCTATAGAGAAAGTTATAGAGTATTTGCATATCAGCCAGGCAAGTCTTTACAGATATTAAATTCATTTGTAATGAATCCAGCTAAGGCTAATTTAAGACAAAGAATAGGTTACTTTACTGCAAATAATGGTTTTTTTGTAGAAAGATCTGGTGTGTCGACAGTATCTTTTGTTAAAAGGTCATATGTTACTGGCGCAGTTGTTGATACTCCGGTTTTACAATCAGATTGGAATGTTGATAAGTTAGATGGAACTGGGCCTTCATTATTAACTTTAAATTTAGATGATCCACACATCTTATTCACAGATGTAGAATGGCTTGGTGTTGGTTCTGTTAGAATGGGATTTGTGATAAATGGCGCACCTATAGTATGTCATATTTTTAATCACGCTAATGTTGACGATGCTGCAAAGGGTGCGTATATGCAGACAGCTTCGCTTTGTGTTAGATATGAAATTGAAAATACTGGAAGCACTGCAGAATCAAGCATATTAAAGCAGATTTGCTCTACGGTGTTATCAGAAGGTGGATACGAGTTAAACGGAAAACCACGCGACATAGGTGTAGAACCAGCGTCAGCAAATCAGATCGCTCTTGCATCAATCGGAACATATTATCCAGTGGTATCAATTAGATTGAATCCTAGTTATCTAGATGCTATAGTTATTCCAAAAAATATAAATCTATTGCCAATTAATGCCGCTAACTATAGGTATAAACTCATATCGGGCGGCACATTGACTGGTGCTGTATGGGCAAATGTTACTACCGATTCTGTAGTGCAGTATAATACTAATACTACAGCTACAATTAGTGGCGGTAATACTTTTACTAGCGGTTATACTGCTGCTACTTCCCAGTCTAGAGATAGCGTAGATTTAAAAGATAACATTTTTAAGTATCAATTAGAAAGAAACAGTTTTACTTCTACCCCGCTTACATTTACGCTGGCTGTTACTTGCAGCGCAGCAACAAGCAACGTGTGTGGAAGTATGGCTTTCGAAGAAGTGGTATACTAAATGAAAAAACAATTAAAAGAAGCATCAAACCCAGCTCTTATTCGTGCTAAACTCATCAAACGAATATTAAACACAGCTCATAGTAAATCTGCTCATTTTAAGACTAAAGAAACTGCTGAACTTCAATCGAGAAACTCAGATGATCCAGATTCGCGATTGGATGGAACAACTTCAGGTACAAGAATTTATAAAAAAAGCACTCCAGGTCAATAGATCTTATAATATAAATAGTCGAAATATAGTAGGTAATTAATGGCTGATAATAAATTAGTAGAACAACTTAAGATAGTGCAAGCTTCAACTTTTGCATTATATTTAAAGTGTCATAATTATCACTGGAATATTGAAGGCCCAGATTTTGCTCAATATCATTCATTTTTAGATACTCTCTATAATGAATTATGGACAGCTGTAGATGCTATTGCTGAACATACGCGTACTCTTCAGGTATATGTACCAGGATCATTGATTAGATTTAAAGAGCTTTCTGTCGTAGATGATGCTACTAGTATACCTAAAGCATTAAATATGCTTTCTAATATTCGTGATGATAACCAAAAAGTTATCAGCGTATTAGAAAAAGCTCATGAGTACTCTGAATCTGCTAAGACATATGGCATAACCAATTTTCTAGAAGAGCGGATTGATATACATTTTAAGCATGATTGGATGCTTAGGTCTATAACGAAAGCATAGTATGTCAATTGTAAGTCAAGGTAAATTCCTAGGTAAATCAGCAGCTTTTAAATATAGAAAAGCCGGTGGTATAGACTCTGGTATAAAGTTATCAGCTCAACGTAAAGATAGTCTAGAAAAAAGAGCTATAAATGTTAAGCAAGATAGCGAAGTTGCAAGAACAAAGGAAGTATCTCGCCGCGAAAAAGAAAGAAAGCAAAGGCAAATTCAAATGGTTAAACGTGTATCAGAAGAGACTAATACAGAAAAAAGACAAAAAGTTATTGCAGTTGGTCGACCTGACACGGCTAATACACCATTTGAAATTAGTTCTAAACTTAATAAATTATCCCAAATCAAAAATAAAATAATCGATGAAAACGAGGTAAAAACAATGACTTTTCAAAAATATCATAATCTGCCAGACTCATTGGTTTCGGCTGTTACTGCTGTCTTAGAAAGAGTAAAGAATCCTTTCATTGATGATGATAAGAAAATGAAATCAAAGAAAGATGATGATCAGGACGATGACGACGATACGGATATGAAGTCTAAGAAGAACGATGATTTAGATGATGAGGATGAAGATGATTCTGATAAAATGATTGGAACCAGCGGCAAGAAGACTAAAGTAGAGTTGAAACCAAAGACACAGTCGGCCAATGAGGAGCTGAAGGGCAAGCAGCATAAGCTTGACAAGAATAAGAATGGTCGTCTGGACAAGCATGACTTCAAGCTGCTTCGTAAAGAAGAGACTGAGCTAGACGAAGTTGGTCTCTCCGACGAGGAAACGCAGCGTATTCTGACTAAGTTAAAAGAGAGTGATGATAAGGCTTATAAGTATCGTGATACAGATCCAGCTGATAAAGATAATGATTATGATGCTACTAAAGACAAGAATCCAGAGCACATTGTAATGCAGCTACGCAAAGCCAAGTCGCTAGGCGCCGCTAATCGTCCTATCCACTTTCATGATGGTTCAAAGGTAAAAGTGTCTTCAGCTCATGTACAGAAGGCGCTAGACATGCATGGTTCTTTCAAGAGAGCACCAGCAAAGGACGAGTTTACTCAGAAGTTGCAAGCCTCACACTCCTCGTTCAAGAAAGCTCTTGGAGAATAGAATAGTAATGAAAAATTTCTTAAGCTTTGTCAAAGCTGAACAGTTAGATGAACTATCAAACAATACAATAATATCATATAGAAATAAAGTATCATCTGTTCTCGGACGAAAAGGACAAGCAGATACAAATAAAGCATGGAAACATTCCGCGGGTCTAAATAGTGCTAGAATAAAATTAAATAATTTGCCTAGTCGAAAACAATTCGGAAGTGATACCAAACAAAAATATTATAGTGATCGTAAAATAGAATTAGCAAAACAAGAAAAAAGATCAAAAGAAGAAAAAGATCGTACTGCTATAATAAAAGCAAATCGTAAAAAGTATGGTACGCCTCAGCATCATTCTGATCCATCTTCGTATGATCGTGATAGTCAGCCAATGAGTCATGCTAAAGGAGCTAATGGTAAAATGTATCCTGATGGTGAATGGTATCCAAAAGCAAATGGAAAGTGGACCAGGGATTATCCATAAAATGAAGAATTTCTTAAGCTTCGTTGAAGCCAAGAAACAAGACAAAAAAAAGAAGTTGGTGCCATCGGCACCAACTATTGTCTCTTCTCCTCTAAGAGGCGCCAATCAAGATTATTCCGGCGTAAGCCCAAGCCATGACACCGCTGATTATACGGTAAGTGATTAGTAAGTATAAATATCAAAAGAAATTAGATTCAGGAGAATAACAAAATGGCGCAATACGGTAGAAACGATCAGGCTGTTACAGCAAACAGTACTACGACAAGGGAAACCTCTATTGGTGCTCCAATTGGCACATATGCACTAGTATTGAAGGGCGGCGGCGCAAACGCGCATTTTGGTAATACCTCTGCTGGATCACGTGCTGCCACCGACTTTAATATGTTTAGCAATGTTACTCCGGGCGCATTCATTAATAATATGGCTACTGGCATTTTCGGTGTATCTGCTACAGAAATGGCAAATAATACGACTAATAAAGTTGCTGATCAGCCAGCACATGCTGGTTGGGTATATCGTAAGGCTGGAACAGGACCTGTTGTTACAGTGAGTATGACTGCAACCGGTGCTAGCGCATATAATAACGCCGACGTTCTTGTTGCTAAGTCCACACAGGCTGGTGGAAATGCGACAATCTCGTTCGTTACTAATTCTACTGGTGGCAGTTTATCATTTACAATTGCTAGCCCTGGCGCTGGATTCTTAGTTACAGCCATTCCAGTATCAAATTTAGTAATTACAAATTCTACTGGTGGAACTGCTGCAGGTAATTCTACAGTAACTAATATTACAGTAACAGCAGGTGGCAGAGCCGGACGTGTACACACAGAAACTTTAGTAGCATTTGGTTCGCTTGGTTCAAATACAACTTCATCTACTGGTGTCGTTGGTGATCCTGCTACGGTTGCTGATTCGTCGGCCGATAACACATACTACCCAGGTAGATAATACCTGTTTGGTATGATTTAACATGACCGATAATGCAAAAAGAACTTCAGAGCTGCCAACTGCTAATACTATTGGCAGCTCTGATAGATTAGTATTTCTCTATCAAGCAAATGCATCTTCACCATCAACTCGTACTATTACTCGCGCAAATTTTATTAAAAATGTAGTACCTGGTCCATATACAAATGATACGAATGCATCAGTTGCTGGTGTCGCGGTTCTAGGACTCTACTATGACAGTACAGGATTAGTGAGGATTAGATTAATATAGTATTAATATGAATGAAAAACTTACTGATGATAATTTTTTAATATACGCTGCTAAACATTATGATACATCCTATTGTTGCTCTACTGATGAGTTTTTACAAGATTTAAAAAGACTCAAGTATATTAAAAAATTATTAACTAGATATAATGAAGATGGTGAACTTAAAGAACAATTGATATTAAATCATATCATCGTGCTCAATAATGTTTTTGGTGCTGAGCATGCTTGTAGAATATTATATCTAAAACTTAAAAAATATTTTGAACAGATTATACCATTTCTAGTGCTTTTAAATATCCTGCCTGATAAAATGTATAATATTGGTGTTGATAATATAATTCATCTTGATACTATAATTATGGATTCTAATATAGTCGACAAACTTAGAAAGATCTAGGAATGAAAAAATTATTAGAAACAGAATCAGTAGTACCAGTGAATGCTATGGGTGCTTCTTCTTCATCATCAGGTCCAATCCAGACATACGATCCACTGTTGAAAATCAAAAAGAATAAGCTTAAAAAATTCTCAAGCATGTTTAAACGTAAACAGTTGGAAAGTACTAATGGCAAGTCATAAATATAATAATAATTCGAATCTTAATAGAAACTTAGAAAAATTATCTGAAATTCAATCAGACATTAGTAAGATATTAGCCGTGCACGAAGAAAGACTAAACCAACATGAGAAAACAACAGAGACTATAGTAGCTGGTTTAGAAAAACGTAGAATAGAAATAAATGCTGTTACATCAGATTTTTATAAGGTTCTCGATACAAAAGCAGACAGAATTATGCTTGAAATCAAAGAAAATTATGTTAAAACTGCAGAACAACATGGTAAATTGCGCGATAGAATGGTTAGTTTTGAAAAGTATATCTGGATGGCAATAGGTGCCAGCGTAGGACTCAGTTGGATATTTTCGTTCGTGGTAAACTTTCATAATCTGACAAAATAGTAGTTTACAACATAATCAATCTGTGTTATAATCCATATATGGTTATTTAATAATGGATGATTATGGATTGGTTAGAAACAAAATACATTGGATTAGTATCATCCAAGCTAGATCGATTCAAGCGTAAGTCTGGTTCAACATATAACTTTAGATGTCCAGTATGTGGAGACTCTAAACAAAATAAATCTAAGGCTAGAGGATGGATCTTCGATCGATCTGGTAAGTCTAGATTCTATTGCCATAATTGCAATGCATCGATGTCTATTAATGCATTCATTAAGTTTATTGATACTCAGCTTTATCAAGAATTTAAACTAGAGAAACTTAAAGAAACATCTTCTGGTCATGAACAAAAGCCAGTTATAACTCTCCATCAGTATAGACCTATCTTTGAAAAAGACATTGCTCTGAGAGGTCTTAAGCGTGTATCACAGCTTCATCATGATGACGCGCATAAAAAGTATATAGTCTCTAGACGTATACCATTTAAATTTCATTACAAGTTGTATATCGTTAATGCATTCTTTGCATATGTCAATACTCTTATCCCAGATAAGTTTAGTGAAAAGGTTCTTGCTCATGATGAACCTAGATTATTGATTCCATTTATTGACAAAAAAAATAGAGTACATGCTCTGCAGGGTAGATCTTTTAATGAGTATTCTAAGAGTAAGTATATTACAATTGTGCTCGATGATAGTGTGCCAAAGATTTATGGCCTAGATACGGTCAATGAAAAGAATACTATATATGTTACCGAGGGTCCGATTGACTCTATGTTTCTTGATAATGCAATCTCAACTGCTGGTGGTGATCTATCTTCTACGGTTAGAGTACTAGATAGTGAAAAGTTAGTTATTGTATATGATAACGAACGTAGATCAAAACATACTGTAGAGAAGATTTCGAAAGCTATTAGTGCTGGATATAAAGTTTGTATCTGGCCAGATACAGTAGTGTACAAAGACATTAACGATATGGTAAAATCAGGTATGAAACCAGAATATGTACAACTTATAATTGAGCAAAATACATATTCTGGTCTTGCCGCTGAAATGGAATTAAATAAATGGAAGCGCGTAGACCTATTAAAGAACAAGAATTATTCTATGCGAAGTTAGAAGGTAAACACTGCGCTATAGATGATTTCTATAATAAAGAAAACTCAGCATTTTTTGTAGCTACAACTTATGGCTATAATAGAAAAATACAAGAAATATTTACCGAAGGATTTAAGAATGCATTACGCGAAATTAGTAGCAAAAACAGAGCCATTTAATATTGATGCATGCAATACAGCTGATGAATTTATTGCTTATTGTGCAAGAGTATCTAATCCGTCTAATCAATCTAATACAGAAACATCACCAAAATTACTTAAGTATTTGCGTAAGAACAAGCATTGGTCGGTTTTTGAAATGGCTCATGCGGTAATGGAAATTACTACTACGCGTGATATTGCACGACAAATTCTCCGACATCGTTCATTCTCTTTCCAAGAGTTTTCTCAGCGCTATGCAGATCCTACTAAAGATCTTGGATTTGAAATAAGAGAAGCGCGACTTCAAGATACAAAGAATCGTCAGAATTCAATTGCAACTGATGATAAGACATTGAAAGGTACTTGGGAAGTAATACAGTCCAAGTGTATTGAACAAACTATTATTGATTATAAGTGGGCAATTGAACACGGTATTGCTAAAGAGCAAGCTCGTGCAATTTTGCCAGAAGGATTAACTGTATCGCGTCTTTATATGGCTGGCTCTGTACGAAGTTGGATTCATTACTGTCAGCTCCGTATGGCCAATGGTACACAACAAGAACATCGTGATGTAGCTACATCTTGTTGGTATGAATTAACAGCAGCATTTCCATCTCTACGCGATTCATTACAAGAATAAACCATAAATATTCAATACAAATAATATTGTCGGGAACATATAATGACATTGATTGTAGTAAAGCGTGATGGACGTCGCGAGCCTCTTAATCTAGAAAAATTTCATAAAGTAACTATGTGGGCGTGCGAAGGTCTTGGTGGTGTCTCGGCATCTGAAATTGAAATGAAGTCAAGTATTCAGTTTTATAATGGCATCAAAACATCAGATATTCAAGAAACTCTTATTAAAGCTGCAGCCGATCTAATTTCCGAGGATACTCCAGGATATCAATATGTTGCTGGAAGACTTATCAATTATCATCTCCGCAAAGAAGTATATGGTGATTATGCTCCGTGGGAACTTAGTAACCATATTATTGAAATAGTTTCGCATGGTTACTACGATGAAGCTATTCTTGGATATTATACTTTAGATGAAATGACAGAACTAAACAAGCATATTGATCATGATCGCGATTATAATATTGCATATGCTGGTATGGAACAGTTTCGTGGAAAGTATCTCGTTAAAAATCGAGTAACTGGTAAAATCTTTGAGACACCGCAGATGGCTATGATGCTTATTGCTATGATTTTATTTAAAGATTATCATCCAAATAAACGACTGGAATGGGTAAAGGATTTTTATGATGCTGTCTCTACTTTTCAAATATCTCTCCCAACTCCAATCATGGCTGGACTCCGTACTCCACAGAAGCAATTTAGTTCGTGTGTCCTTATCGAAACTGATGATTCTTTGGATTCAATCACCGCTACTGCCTCTGCTATTACTAAGTACGTTTCTCAGAAAGCTGGTATTGGAATCAATGCCGGTAGGATTCGTGCTATTGGTTCTCCTGTTAGGAATGGCGATACTTCGCATACTGGTGTTATTCCATTCTTTCGGTTATTCCAGGCAGCAGTACGATCGTGCTCACAGGGGAGTGTACGAAGCGGTGCAGCGACTCTATACTATCCTGCATGGCATCTGGAAGTAGAAGATCTACTAGTACTTAAGAATAATAAAGGTACTGAAGATAATCGTATTCGTCATATGGACTATTGCGTGCAATTCAATAAAGTAATGTACGAAAGACTATTGAGTGGCGGTAATATTACTCTATTCTCTCCGCATGATGTACCTGAACTATATGATGCTTTCTTTATTGATGTAGATAAATTCCGTGAACTTTATGAACGCGCCGAGAAGAATACAAAGCTTCGTAAAAAGACTATTCCTGCCATAACTCTATTTTCTACATTTTTACAGGAGCGTAAAGATACCGGCCGTATATATCTAATGAATGTCGATCATGCAAATGATCATGGTTCATTCATTAAACATATGGCTCCAATTCATCAGAGTAATCTCTGCTGTGAAATTGATCTACCAACAAAACCAATCGATAATATTCTAGACACAACTGGAGAAATCTCACTGTGTACACTCGCTGCTATAAACTGGGGAAAAATTCGTGAGCCTTCTGATTTTGAACGGCCTTGTACACTTGTTGTTAGGGCTCTTGACGCTCTACTTGATTATCAAGAGTACCCAGTGGCAGCTGCCAAAGTTTCGACTATGGACCGTCGTCCTTTGGGTGTTGGGATCATTAATTTTGCTTATTGGCTTGCTAGAAATGATCTATGTTATGACGGAATTGATTCCGTGGGCTTGGCTAAACTCCATGAATATCTCGAAGCATGGTCTTATTATCTTATTAAAGCCTCTGTAGAATTAGCTCAAGAAAAAGGATCATGCGAAAAGACAACTGAGACTAAGTATTCTCTTGGTATCTTTCCAATTGATACATATAAGAAAGAAGTAGATGAACTAGTTAAACCTGTTTATAAGATGGATTGGGATAAGCTAAGAATAATTGCTTCACGATCAGGAATTAGAAATTCTACACTTATGGCTATTATGCCAGCTGAAACATCTGCACAAGTTTCTAATTCTACTAATGGTATCGAACCACCGCGTTCTCTCGTATCTATTAAGCAAAGTAAAGATGGTGTTATGAAGCAGGTCGTGCCTGATATCAGACGACTTAAGAATAAGTATGATCTTCTCTGGGATCAGAAATCGCCGGAGGGATATATCAAGATCTGTGCAGTAATCCAGAAGTTCGTAGATCAGGGTATTTCTGTTAACACATCATATAATCCACTTCATTATAAAGGTGAACAGATTCCTATGTCCGAACTCATGCAACATATTGTAATGTGTTATAAGTATGGGTTGAAACAACTCTATTATTTTAATACATTTGATGGTGCTGGTGAAATTGAACTCCCTGAATTAGAAGCAGTAACTATCGCAGATGATGATTGCGATTCTTGTAAAATTTAATAGGATCTAGATAATGAAAACTTATGTATACAATGAACTCAGTGTAAGCGGTGATGATTTAACCATCGAACTCAATGAAGATCAGATCATGGATGAATATTGGGATTATTGGTGGACACAGATTACAAAGGCAGGCCATATGAAACATTCAGCTGCATATGAAATTCTGCGCAAATGTCTTAGACAGGCATGTATTGACGACTTTGTAATTACTAATTACGCGAGTGAAAAGCAGTGAGTGTATTTGATATCGGTTCACCCCGTGATCGTACTAAATCTAAACTATTTTTTGATGAACCAGTTGCGATCGCAAGATATGATGTACATAAGTATGCATGGCTTGATAAGTTAACTGAAAAGCAATATGGATTTTTCTGGCGGCCGCAGGAAGTAGATATTACTAAAGATACTAAAGACTTCAGAGCTCTATCTCATCATGAACAACACATTTTCACTTCAAATCTAAAGAGACAAATTCTTCTCGACTCTGTCCAAGGTAGAGCTCCTATTGCAGCATTCGGTCCAATTTGTTCTCTTCCTGAATTGGAATTGTGGTTAGCAGCTTGGACGTTTTCTGAGACTATTCATTCCAAATCATATTCATATATTATTCAGAATGTATATTCTAATCCATCAACTGTATTTGATACTATTCTAGATATTAAAGATATTGTAGACTGCGCAAAAGATATTAGTAAGTACTATGATGATCTCATTGAGTGTAATGAGATGCTAAGTAGTCATTCGACACATAGTATTGATAAGTATGATCATAAGAAATCGCTTTGGCTGGCTATTATGTCAGTGAATATTCTAGAAGGTATTCGCTTCTATGTCTCATTTGCATGCTCATGGGCATTTGCCGAAGTCAAAAAGATGGAAGGCAACGCCAAGATCATTAAGCTTATTTGTCGTGATGAAAATCTTCATCTAGCAGCAACACAGCAACTTATTAAGACACTGCCACAGGATGATAAAGACTTTGCAAAAATCGCTAAGCAGACTGAGAAGGAATGTATCGCGATGTTTAATTCGGCGGTTGAGCAAGAGAAAGCATGGGCCAAATATTTATTCAAGGATGGTTCTATTATCGGACTAAACGAAAATCTACTCAATAGTTATATCGAATGGACAGCCAATAAGCGAATGACAGCAATTGGTTTAATTACACAGTATAAAGGTGGATCTAATCCTCTTCCATGGACTTTAAAATGGATTTCTGGATCTGATGTTCAAGTGGCTCCGCAGGAAACACAAATTAGTTCATATATTGTTGGTGGTGTTAAACAAGATATTAATGGCGAGACGTTCAAGGGTATGAGTCTATGAAGAATAGATTACGCACAACTAAGATACGAAAGCCACATCAAAAAGATTGGCCACCATATAAGTGGTATATGGAGGTTGATAAACTTGTCAAACTGAGACAAAAATATCTTGATGATGAAGTTAATGATATTTATAATTTTGTTGAAGATATATTCCAAAGGCCTCTCATTATAGATAAATAGGTGTATGACATGGACATACGGCATAAAAACATTCACCAGTGATGATATAGATGGGAACTACGGTTTTGTTTATATCATTACTAACACTGTCAATGACCGAAAATACATTGGTAAAAAGTGGTTCTGGTCTTTACGTAAGAAAAAGATCAAGGGGAAAAAACGCGCTAAGCGTGTTAAGCTAGAATCTGATTGGAAAGATTACTATGGATCTTCAGCCGAATTACTAGCTGACATAGAAAAATATGGTAAAGATAATTTCAAGCGCGAAATATTAGTACTCTGTAAGACTAAAGGAGATACTTCATATCATGAAGCTAGACTTCAGTTTGAATTTAGAGTACTTGAATCTGATGAGTATTACAACTCGTGGATTATTTGTAAAGTAAGGAAGAATCATATTTCGCTATGAAATTTGCTTTACCTCTCCACCACCCAGGCGGAACTTGTTCATGTGGAAATATATGAGAATTCATAACACCATTAGTAATTCTTATTTTTCCACTGGTAGATGGTGGGCCCTTTTCAACTATTCGACCTTTCGCCCAACCCATATGAATGAATATAGGCACTTCATTTGGTTTTAAGAACTTACTCATTAGACCATTATTATACCAAACTGACCCAGCGTGACCGTGCGTAGTATTGATTTTCTTTCTCATTTGCTTAAAAGATGCGGGTGTAATATTAGGATATTTTGCACAATATGCACATCTTATTGATAAATTATCTAAATTATAGTTTTCTTTATCACCATTTTTATGGTATAATAAAAGATATGAGGGTAAAGTTTTAGTTGGCTCGAGTTGCTTAAGCCAAATCCCAGCCTTGCATATCTCACAGTAACAGCCATTTTCAGTGGCTAGCCACCATACTATTTGTTCAATTGTGTTCATATAAATATTTATAGAAATTCGCGGG
>Ga0194048_10000098_pt1 | contig 36321 bp, 33 predicted proteins | sample JunL225m_MetaG_FD_161685 | JGI IMG/M metagenome (GOLD analysis project Ga0194048, IMG submission 161685) | Anoxic zone freshwater microbial communities from boreal shield lake in IISD Experimental Lakes Area, Ontario, Canada - Jun2016-L222-5m | ecosystem: Environmental > Aquatic > Freshwater >...
TCAAGCCAGCGAACCCTTGGTGCTCGGCACGCGACCACCTTGACGAGGATCATTCTCCACCGCTTCACGCAAAGCGCGAGCGAAGGCCTTGAAGAGCGCTTCCGCGATGTGGTGCGGCTCATCGCCATACTCGAGGCGCAGGTGTAGGTTGCAGCCCAGTGAATTGGCCACCCCTTGGAAGAACTCACGCACCAAAGCGATGTTGAAGTCCTTCACCATGTAATTGGTAATCTCGACCTGATAGACCATCATCGGGCGATTGCTGAGATCAATGACACAACGGGCCAGCGTCTCATCCATCGGCAGAATGAAGAAACCATAGCGGCGAATGCCGGCCTTATCACCCAGGGCTTCTTTGATGGCCTGCCCGAGGACAATCCCGACATCCTCTACGGTGTGGTGATAGTCGACGTCGGTGTCGCCCGTGGCCTTGACCTTGAGGTCGACCATCGAGTGGCGGGAAAGCAACGTGAGCATGTGGTCGAAAAACGCGACCCCGGTGGAAATCTCGGATGCACCCGTGCCGTCCAGATTCACCTCCAGGGCGATCTTGGTCTCGGCGGTATCCCGACGAATGCTAGCTTTGCGAACTCCTGCGCTCATCCCCGAAAAATCCCCGCGGAACAGGGGATTGTCAACCTCACCCTTCCATCCAGACCGCGACGGCCGCCAGAAACACATCTGTTTCCTGCTCCGTACCCACGGAGATGCGCAAGGACTTCTCCGTGAGACGATGATTCGGGAAACGTCGAACGAGGATCTTCCGGGCCTTCAAGAACTCGAAGCAATGTGCGGCAGTCTCCGCTGAAGCCGCCCGACTCGTTGACACTGGGGCAGCGAGGACGAAATTGCCAGCGGCCGGATTCACCATCCACCCCAACTGACGCAAGCCAGCGATCAGCCGATCGCGCGTAGACCGAATCTGGCCGACGGTGATATCCAGCCACTCGCGGTCATCCAACGCCGCAGCGGCGGCGACCTGGGCGAGCCGATCAAGATTATAGCTATCCCGCACCCGATGCAGCACGGCCGCGACAGCGGCCGGACAAAGGGCGTACCCTGCCCGCAGTCCCGCCAAGGCATGTGCCTTGGACATCGTTCGCGTGACCACGACATTCGGAAGTTCACGGGCGAGCGCGACGCAATCCGCATCGGCAAAGGCGGCATAGGCCTCATCCACGACGAGTAGTCCGGGAAAAAGTTCCGCCACCTTTCGCACGACGGCAGGAGTAAAGGAGACACCCAGGGGGGCGTTGGGATTCGTCAGGAAAAAGACGGAAGCTCCGCAACGCGCAATGGCCGCCGGGTCGATCGTGAAGTCATCGGCGATCGGGACACGGATGACTTCCGCCCCTTGGGCCGCCGCCAAGACCGGATAAAGCGAGTAGCTCGGATCCAGCATGCCAACGGGGCGACCCGGACCGGCATAGGCACGAATGAGCAGATTTAAAATATCGTCCGAGCCATTTCCCGCGACCACGCGTGCCGCCTCGAAGTCATGAAAGCGCGCCGCCGCCTCGCGAAGAGGCGACGAATCCGGCGAAGGATAGAGGCGCAGCGCGGCCCCTTCATTCACCAAGGCCAAGCGGATCGCCTCCAGCGAGCGTAAGCTCGGCGGATAAGGATTCTCATTGGTGTTGAGTTTGACCCAACCCCCACCCTGCGGCTGTTCGCCGGGGACATAAGCGGACATCGCCGCCACGTGAGGGTTGGCCGAAGGAGAGGCTTGGGACATTAGCGAAGTTTAAGTTTAGCGGCGGCAAATTCCTGCAGCAATTGACGCGTCTTGGTAGCGTCGGCCGACGAGACGACGGCCGCGGCAAGGGCACTCAACTCCACCGACGCCGAATGACGGAGCACGAAACGCACTTCCGCCAAGGCGGCCGGGGCCATGCTCAATTCTTGCACCCCCAGACCGACGAGCAACGGCGCCCATAAGGGATCACCGCCTAATTCACCGCAGACGGAGACGGAGATACCCCGACGTTGGGCCGACCGAAAGATCTGCATCAAGGTGCGAATCACCGCCGGGTGACACGGATCATAAAGGGCCGCCACCCTTTGATTACCGCGATCCACCGCCAGTAGGTACTGCACCAGATCGTTCGTGCCGACACTGAAGAAATCCGCTTCGATCGCCAATTCATCGGCCACGGCGGCGGCCGACGGAATTTCAATCATCGCACCAAGGCGGATGGGGGTGGCCGGTCGCATACCCTCGCGGGCCAACTCGGTCTCGACATCGCGGAAAATCTCTTTGGCGCGGCGCAACTCCTCGACGCCTGAAATCATCGGGAACATCACCTGCACCGGACCTAGCGCCGCCGAACGGATGATGGCGCGAAGCTGCGGACGGAATACATCAGGCCGCTCCAAACACAGACGCACGGCCCGATACCCCATGAAAGGATTCGCTTCATCGGCGAGATCACCCAGACGCTTATCGCCTCCCAAATCAAGGGTCCGGAAGGTCACCGGGCGGCCGCGAGCCTGCCGAATAACTGCGGCATATTCCTCATATTGAACCTCTTCAGAAGGCCAAGAATCCAAGCGAAGATAGAGATTCTCGGTGCGGTAAAGCCCAACGCCGCGGGCACAATACCCCAGGGCGTCTTCCATCTCGGCGGGATCGCCGATATTGGCGAGAAGCTCGAACGCCGCCCCATCGCTCGTGAGGTCGGGTAGCGCCACTTCGCGCATTACCCGATCGCGACGATTACGGATGGCTTGCTCCTTATCACGGTAGCCCTCCACCGTCTCCGGCGTAGGATTGAGAATAATCAGGCCGGACTCACCGTCGACGAGCACGATGTCACCTTCCTGCACGGCTTCCATCAGCCCTTTGACGCCGACGACCGCCGGAACATCCAAGGATCGGGCCATGATGGCGGAGTGACTGGTCCGGCCACCTTCTTCGGTGACGAAAGCAAGGACGCCGCCATCATGCAGGCCAGCGGTGTCAGATGGCGTTAAATCCCGAGCGGCGACGACATGAGACTGAGCGGCCCGCCCCACCCGTTCCGGCTCCGTGCCGAGCAACTGATCGAGCACGCGGCCCGTGACATCGCGGATATCCGACGCCCGCTCGCGCAGGAAGCCGTCGTCCATCTTTTCAAAAATCTCGATGTAGCGCTGCGCCACTTCCTGAAAACAGAACTCGACATTGAAACCGCTGCGGCGGATCTCCTTGCTGACGTCGTCAATCAGGGCGACATCCTCAAGGACCAGCAGGTGCGCGTCAAAAATGGAGGCCTCGGATTCATTGAGCTTCCGCGCGACATCGTCGCGCAACTTTGAGATGACCTCACGCGTCGCCCCTAAGGCCACCTCCAGTCGGCGAATTTCAACTTCGGGGTCCGGCACCTTTTCGCAGGCCACAATGGTCATGCCCCGCATCAAAGGGTAGGCTGGACCACGCGCGACACCCGGGGCGGCGGCGATGCCTTGGAGGCGAACCTCGGGCCTGTTATTTCCAGCCTTCATCCGTTGCGTGAATTGACTGCAGCCGCTCGGAGTAGCAAGGCAGGATTACCCTTAGGTCTCTAACGTCGTCGGCTCGTCGAGAGGGGAAACCACATCCGGCATCACGGGCGGCAACACCAGGTCAGGTAATTCAACGCCCTGATTCAAGTCAAAGTCTTGGCTGATATCCGTAACCAAGCGCTGGGGCATATCCGCCGAACCCAAGACGGATTCTTCGGCGGCCGGCGAATCGATGTACGAAAGAAGCCCGGAATATTCAGCGGGAATCGTCACGCGGAGTTCGACGAAGACCAAGGCCAGCAAGCAAAGATGGGCAAAGGAACGGCCCATACGCTGAGAAAAAGCATGCAACCAAGCCATGACCCCGGCGAGCGAGCGCTCTTCCCGGCCACTCAGAAAAACCACCTGCGCACGATGCAGCCGCACCGCAGACTGAAAGCGGCGACGTAACAGGGTCGAAGCACCCAAGGCATCGCGCAAGCGAGCCAACTGGACATCGGAAGCGGTGCCCTCAAGATAGTGGGCGAGCAAAGATTCGAATTCCGAGGTACTCATCCGCGAAACTCCTCCCCCATGAGTTCACGCAGCGCCTCGCGAGCCCGATTGATGCGGCTCTTGACCGTCCCAATAGAGAGACCGAGATCTTCGGCAATCTCCTCATAGGACAGGTTACGGACGTTACGCATGGTCAGAATACGAGCATGCTCCGGCCGAAGTTGTTCCATACATTCGGCGACTTTTTTGACGAATTCGTTATGCTGGGCCTCATGATTAGGGCCCTGGCCACCGTCGGAAAGGATGTCGTGCAGGGTGGCACCAGGGTCATCCCCGAGGTCGGCATCCAGCGACATGGATTGATCCCGCTTCCGGCGCCGCCAATACCAATAACGATTACGAGCCAGGTTGGTGCCAATCTGATGAATCCAAGTCGAAAAGGTCGCGGTACCGCGGAAGGAAGAAAGCACGCGATGAGCCCGAATAAAGGTGTCTTGCGTGATTTCTTCGGCGTCCTGCCGATTACGCAGCAAGGAGAAGACCTTGGCAAAAATCCGCCCCTGATACTTCACCACGAGCTCGTTGTACGCGGAGATATCCCCCTGACGGGCGCGGTCCAAGGCGGACTGGTCGGCTTCGGTCTCCATTAAGAGGGTATTAAGGGGTGGGGAAATTGCGGGCGGGGGACCCACAATCGTGAGGACATATCTTTACAATCACCCCTCCCTTATCAACCTATTTAATACCCCGTCCAAAGGAGCCAATGTTTAACCTTTCCAAGAAAACCCCGACCTTGATCTGGGTAAATTGCCTAAGCGGCGCCCAAGGGACCTTCGAAAGCCTCCCTCTCACCCTCCCCGAGGGGAGCACCTCCCCTTCGGTCTCCGTCAGCCTTGACGGGGACACCGTCGCAATCGAAGCCATCGGCGGCGCCCAGGTGCTGGTGAATGGGGGCAACCTTCCCGGAAGGTTTAAAGTCACCGAAGCCACCACCCTTCAGACCGCTGACACCCTGCTCGTCCTTGCCCCAGCCAGCTCCGAATCGTTCGCGGGCGTCCGGACGGATCATTGGATTCTGTTCGACGCCCAAAGCGGCGACCAAATCGGAGGCTACGCTCCCCAACTCCTCCTCGGGATTGCGAATGACTTAGGTCGCGCCACCGACACCTTGGCCTGCACCCCCGAAGGACTGGAAGTCGGCTTCAGCCTTTCCCAAATCGCCCCCTTACTCGTCAGCCGCGAAGAACAGCCCATAGCTCCGAATTCGAAACCCTTGCTAGCCGCCGAACAAAATCGCGGTGCCCACGTCTGCCCGGTCTGCTGGACCCGCTTCGATGCCGGCGATGCTCTCAGCGTCGCGGTCCACGAAAATCTCCGCGGCGACCCCATCCTCGGCTCCGACGCTCGCCTCCGCTTCCAGCCCACGCGCTTTAATGATCAAGGGCTGGCCGTTGACCCGATGGGACTGGCCTGCACCGATCTGGCCTGCCCACATTGCCGCCGCCAATTACCTCCCGGCTACCTCGACATGCCGCACCGTATTGTGTCGGTGATCGGCGCACCAAGCGCAGGGAAATCATACTACCTCGCCGTCCTCACGCGCATCCTGCAAGACCGCCTGCCCGATGATTTTAACCTAGCCTTCAAAGACGGTGACCCCAGCGGCAACATGCTGCTGAACCAGATGCGCAACACGCTCTTCTCCGCCGCTACGCCCGAAGATGCGCTCTTGGGTAAGACCGCGCTCGAAGGCGCCACCTACGAAAAGCTCCCCCGTTTGGGACGCATCGTCTCCCTCCCCCGCCCTTTCATCTATTCAATCAGTCGCCCAGGCAAACAACGTCAGGAGACCTCCATCATCCTTTACGACAACGCGGGCGAACACTTCGAGCCAGGTATCGACATCCATGACTCACCCGGAGCCATGCACGTCGCCACTTCAGCCGGACTAATCTTCCTCTTCGACCCCACCGCCAACGCCCGCTTCAAAGCTAAGCTCGTCGGCGTCGATGATCCTCAGCTCACGCTCAAAGGACGCATCGACCAACAGGACAGCATCCTGGCGGAAATGGAAACCCGCATCAAACGCGTCCTCGGACTTGCCCAAGGTGAACGCATCCGCACGCCACTAGCCTTCGTCGTCGGAAAGTCTGACACGTGGGAAAAACTCCTCAGCTCCCCGCTCGAGCCCGTGATGAGCGCCGGCCACCTCGACCTCGACGCCATCGAACGCAACTCCGGACGCGTGCGCGAAGTACTGGTCTCGCTTTGCCCAGGCCTAGTCGCCTCAGCCGAATCATTAGCCCAAGAGCTTCGCTACTTTGCCGCCTCTTCGTTCGGACACATGCCGGTGGTCATCCAGTCCGGACTCAACAAGGGCCGGATCGCCCCTGACCCCCAACGCCTCGCCCCTTCGCGCGTCGAAGAGCCCGTCTATTGGCTCATGCACCTCGCCTCTCCGGAGATGTTCCCGTCCAAGCAGACCAGCGCGACTAACGCCTCCCTTTAAAATGCCTTCGCAACTGATTTTCACCTCCGCCCCGCAAGGCCTGACCGCGGGCCGCTCCGGTTATTGCACGGTCGCCCGCCACCGCGCCCTGCCGGACCGTCTGGTGCAACAGCTTGAATCCATCGGCACTCCCCACGAAGCCACCGCCACCGCCACCTTCACGTTTCGCGAACTCGAGGCTTCGGGTAAAAACTGGTACGTGCTCTCTCGCTTCGTGGCCAGCGGTCTCGATTACACCCAGCGCGACAATCGTCTCGCACATCACTTGGTCTTCACCCTTGAAGAAGCTGCCCTGCTCCCGCCCCCCGCCGCCATCGCCAGCCGATGGAATGGTTGGCGCCAAGAGTGGACCGATGCTCCGACCTGGCTCGAGGGTGAAGATAAACCGCTCACACTCGAAACGCAGAGCCCCCTCATCCCCGCGACCGCTTGGCGCGAAACCACTGGCACGGGCGCAAAAGCTGCCTGGTTAATCGGCAATACTGGTCCCGCTTCCGTCAGTTTACTCAACCCACCCGAAACAACCCGCTTGCTCCGACTGCTGGCGGAATCTTCCGCCCTCCTCGGTAAAGCCGCGTGGGCAGCCACGTTCACGACCGACGCCGCCACCACTGGTACCGACGGATTTCTCTGGTGCGTCGGACCAGCCGGCGGCCGCGCCACCATTGACTTCGCAAGCGCCACCAGCCTGCCCGCACCCACCGGCGACTTCGCCCGGCAAGCCGCCATCGGCGTAGCTACACCGAAAGGACTCACGCCATCATCAAGCGAACGCTCGCGGAATAACGCTCCGTCATCGGCTAAGGAATCGAGTTCATTGCCCATCTACCTTCTGGTCGGCTTCGCAGCTGTCGCCACGATCGGTGCCATCTTCTACCTCACCCGCGGAAACGTGAAGGAAGAGGTCCGCGTCGTCCCGGCTGCGGTAGTGACACCGGGCGCCCCAACACCCGAAGCCACGGCGAAGGCCGAGGACATCATCCGCTCCAATGGAGCCCTCCGCGATGTCCAGAGTATGATGGAAAGTGGCGACTATGTCGGGGCCGCTAAACTCTGGCTGCAGACTTCCACGACCTCCCCGACGTTCGCCCGCAACTACCGCGAACAAATCGTGCCGCGACTGCTCGGCAGTTTCTCAGCTGCCACCGTCAAACAACTCCGTCAGCGCCTTGAAAAACCCGGCATCCTTAATGACCCGAAATCCTGCCGGGACGTAGTTGAAGAGGCCACGGAAGCCATCCGCATCGGCACGGAACTCAAGGTGGCGCCAGACGCGGACTGGAAACAATTAGCCGAACTCATCGAACAAGCCCAACTCTTCCTCGCGATGGACGTGCGCCCAGTCCTGCTCATCCCCGGCGACTGGACGACCTCCGATAGCGGCCCCAAAGCCCCCTCGGGCGCCGATTTCAAACTTACCCGCAATGCCTGCGACCAAATTAGCAAACTGATCGAAGCTTCCGGCGCCACGACCAAGGAATCGGTCGCCATCCGGATTCGCCTCCTACCGTTGACAACTTTTCACCTTCGCGACGATCGCGCCAAATTCATCACGGGCGAGATTCGCCGCGGCAACGAACGTAGCTGGATTGAATCTTCCGCCGAACCCGGCCGGAGTCCCGCCATCGCCATTGGCATCGGCGTGCGCAGTAATACGGTCACGCTTAACTTCCCCGACGGCGAAGGGTCACGGGCGGGCGCGAATCGTATCATCGAAATCGCTCTGATGAACGGCGACCGCCATTGCATCGCCTTGATCGGAGACATGAAGAGCCTCAAGCCGATCAACCTGGGCCGAGCAGGCCTCCGTCTCGACCCCGATGCCAGCGTGGTCCGCCCAGCCGCATGGGCTGAAAGCGCCGTCAATGCCTTCGCTTGGATCAATGGCTCAATGGGCCTGTACCCCGATGGTCATGAGTTTCCCGATCGCGACCTTCCTTCCATCCGCGCGACCCGCTCGGTGATTGAGACCGACATCATCCGTCTCGAAAATAAACAAGGTCCCGGCACCCCTCCCTACGACCTCATCGCCGCACGGCGTAAGCTTTTCCGCGACGGTGACCTCCTCCAGGCGGGCGCACCCTGGACAGTCCAAGCCGTCGACACCCAAGGCGCCGCAGGCCCCCGCCTCATCGAATTCCGTTAAGATGCTGGCCGAACGTCTCATCGCACGCATCCGCGGGCAGCTCGAACTGGGCACGCCTGACCTCGAAGCGCGTTCGCTCGCCGGCGAGTATGCCGCCCTCTGCGTGCGTGTCCGCGAACGCCTCGAACAGTGCGCCACCCTCGTCCGCGGTGGTAATGAACATGCCGCCTTCCAAATCGCCGAATCAGAACCCGATCTCCTGAGCCTCTGCGCCCTGCTGAGCTTCGCCGAATCGGAACGCTGGCACGCCCTGTGTCGCGAACGCGGCCTACCAGCTGGCTTCCCGCTGGATGGACAACTCATTCTCTCGATCGAAGGCCTGTACGGCAAAGAAATCGGCGAGAATCACCCACTCTATCGCGATTACCGCGATGCGATCCGCACCCGCGATGAGGACCGGGCTCTCTCCGTCCTCCGCTCGATCGTCCGCATCAATCCCGACGACCCCAACGCCCGCTCGGAACTTTCCCGCCTTTCCGCCAAATTCCTTCGCGAATCTCTTGGCAAGGTCACCACGCTACTCGCTGCCCACCGCGACGAAGATGCCATCGAACTGATGAATCGGATGGAGCGCTTCGGCGCCAGTGAACTCACCAGCGACCGCCATTGGGATGAAGCACTGCGACGCCGCACCGTCTGGTTGCGCGCCAAAGCGGCCGAGCAAGTGGCTCGTCTTGTTACCGAGGCCGCCGAAGCCCGTGAAGGCAATCACTGGGAGCCCTGCGCAGCCGCGCTCGGCCGCGTGCGCTCGCTGGAACGCGACCACCAACTCAACCTGGATACGGCCGTCTCTGCCCAGATTGATAAACTGGAGCTCTGGGCGGGCGAACTTGCCACGGCGGCTGAAGCCGAAGCGGGCATCCGCGCCTCCCTGGAAAGCCTGACGCAGGAATGGACCCTCCTGCGCCAGGAATCTGCCTCCAACCAATCGCCAGCCATCCTCATCGTCCGCCTCAGCAACTGGCTCGAACATGCCGCGGAACATGCCGAACGCCTTCCTGAGGGTATGATCCGCGAAGCCCGTGCCCTGCGCCAACTCACCCGGAGCCGCCTAAGCCGACGCTACACGATCCTCACCGCCTCATGGGTGGTCGCCCTTCTTTGCGCCGTCGCCGGCGTGCTACTCTGGAATTTAAAAGCCACTCAGGAACAGACCGCCCACGACCGTTTCTCCGAAGCCGTCCGGCTCATTGAGCTATACGACCATAAGAACGCACTGAGCGCCCTCGACGAATTTGAACGCAGCCCCGCTGAAGACGCCACCCGGACCCAACAGGCACTGGAGCTCCGTAAGCGAATCACGGCACAGGTCGCCGTCGAACTACGCCTCTTGGTCGAAGCCCGCCAACTCGCTGAACGCGGCAAGGTTCTGACCTTAGCCAACCTCGCTGACACGCACCGCCGGGTCCGCGCCTATAACGATGAAATGAGCAAGGTCGGCTCCGACCTCCAATCCCGCCTGAAAGAGGTTTTCCCTGCGCCGGATGCCCTCATCGCCACCTGCCAACTTAAACTGGATCAAGCCCGCACCGAACTCTCCACCCTGCTCGTGGGTTTGCGTAAGGCCATGGGCGATGGCGACAACATCACCGACATCGCCGCCGCCGTCTCCACCGTAGACCAACTGAGACTGGTCCTCAAAACCCTCGCGGACACTGGCTCCAAAGAGCTGGATGAAGCCGGCGCCGAAGTCGACCGGGCCAGTGCCCGGCTCGAGGGTGAACAAAAAACCGTCAGCGCACTGCGCGCCCTGAACCAAGCCGCCGACCTGAAGGGCTATCTGGCCGCGCTGGACGATGCCGCCACGAAAACCGCGGGAGAAAAATCCGACATCAGCAAGCGTGCCGCTTTCGTCTCCAGCAAGGCAGAGGCCTTGCAGAACCTCCCCCGTTCCGCGCTCGCAGCCCGAGTCGGTGCAATGTGGGACGCCGCGGCGACAGCTGACCCGCAGGGCACCTTCACGCCGGCGACCCTCAGCGAAGGAGAACAGAAAAGCCTCCGTCAACTGGCCGATGAATCTATTACCAGCAGCCTGCATCGCTACACCATCCGCAGCTATTCCGCCAAAGGGATCCAGATTATGCGGAGCGCGCTCATCGCCGGAGAAATTACGGAAAAAAGAGTCCCTATCTCTGAAGGCTTTGAAATCACCCAGCGAGCCAAGGAACTCACTCGCGATGGCCCGCTCGTCGACGCCACCTGGATTCGTCGTGAATTCACCAACAACAACCGCGGCGGCGAAGAGGCGGCGGAACCATCCACCATCAAGGAACTCGAGCTCATCCGTCAGGTCGCCCGCTTCCAAGACCCCAAAACGGGCAAGCTACTCGAACCTCTCATCCGGACGATGGATCGGGTCCGTCGCAGTGACTCACCCTTCCCCGAACTCCGCGCCTATCAGCTCCAGGAACTCTACCGACTGGCGGCCGTTCGTCCCGAAATCTGGGGCACCATCTTCTCGCCTTCGGCGCAACGTGATGCGGAACAGCTCCGCCGCATCACTCAAAACGAAATCAAGCCGCTCGACTTCCTTTTCAAAGAGAAATGGGCGGATGTACAAATTGAGCTCCGTGGCTTCCTCATTCGCCAAGGCGGCGCACCTTATGCCGATGAAGCGCGCTTCTGGCGCACTGTCTTCGGAAACCTGCGCAACCGCAAGCTGGTGTTTGCCGGCATGGTCGGGCGCGACGGGCAAGCCGTCCTCCGCGAACAACTCAAAGCGAGTGCCCTCTACGGTATCGATAATGACGGCAAGCCAGCGGTACTCTTCCGCGTCGGCGCCGACGGCACCAGCACACGTGTCGCGGATGCCGCCCCCTTCTCCCCGCTGCTTCGCTACCCTGGCACCGTCGCCGAGGCCGCCGAGGCCGCAGGCATCCCCCAAGGCCTGCTCGCACCGGATGGCGGCTGGGAAACCCTCCTCCAAGGTCGCGATCTGTAAACCATGTCCCGCTCCACCTCGTTCAGGCTCCGCTGGAAAGGTTCTGTCACCGGCCCCTTCCCCCTTCAACGCATCAACGAGATGCTGCGCGCCGGTGAAATCAGTCTCGTCCATAGCATCGAGACCGATAGCGGATGGTTGACCGTGCGCGACTACCTGCGGACGACCGGACAAAATCGTCCTTCGGTCCTCCCGGACACGGGCGAGCCAGGCGACACCGCCGTCACGTCGGCCTCCGGCGAAGACTTCCACGGCCCCCTCGAAAACCATCCCGACAACTACCGCAATGCGGCCGGCGCATCACTCGAGCGAATTGTCCGCGAAGGCTACCTCTGGTGCGGCTCCACCTTCATCTTCCCACTGGTCTTCGCGATTCCTGCGGCCGTCTTTATTAATTTTTCACGCACCGGCACGAATGCCAAAGTAATCATTTTTACCTTCACGACGACCGCAGGCTGCCTGTTGCCGATTTACTTCGTGCGGAAAGTCGGCCGCCTGCTCGACCAGGAAGGCCTCGGTGAAATCCGCCAGGCACAGTTCAATCTCGTGGCGCTCCTGACCTGCTTTGGCCTGATTCTCTGGGGACTTGGTTGCCTTTGGTACCTCAACAACTGACCTCAATCGGCTTGACGAAGCCCAAGGGCTGGGCTGGACTGACCGAACTCGGTTTTCGGTAGTGTAGCTCAGTTGGTTAGAGCGAGGGACTCATAAGCCCTAGGTCGGCAGTTCGATCCTGCCCACTACCACCACCGGGGTGATTTTAACGGCAACCCGCTTACGCCTTCACGATGGCGGAAACCGGGATATCCAGGCCATCCTTCCACAGAGACTCCAGCGCGTAGCTCTTACGAATATCTTCGCGGAAAAGATGGAAGAGAATATCGAAGGCATCAACCACGGTCCAGCCGCTGTCCTTCTGCGATTCGGAGCGGGAACTGACGCCGCAATCATCCAGAGCACGTTCGAGTTCAATGCGGAGGGCCCGCAGGTGCGGCTCAGAGGTACCGGTCGCAATCACCAGGAAGTCGGCGACCGAGGAGATCTGACCTAGCTCCAGCACGCGAACATCGGCTGCCTTCTTATCTTCCAGCGCCTTGATGGCGGCAATGAGGTGCAACGGGAGTTTGGGCACGACCACCATCGGACGAGCGGTCGGGGTGGCCGAACGGGTCTTGGCCTTGAGTGCCGTGGATTTAACCACCACGCGACGGGCCGGACGAGCCGCCGGCTTACCCGATTTCTTCGCACCTTTGAACGGCTTGGTACCAGGACGGGGTTTGCCTGCGGACTTGGCGACGGGCTTCTTCTTTTGGGCGGACATGTTCAGGATGGGTAAAGGTTTCGCTCTTCGATGTGGCGGGCGACGCTGATGGGCAAGCCGTTTCGGGCCGAATCACCCCGACACTTAGCCTGCCTCAGTGCCGTCGAAGAAACATTCACCGGCGGAGCGGTCAGGATCGTCAGTCGAATACATCCCGCGAGGGCGGGTGGTGGCACGGTGGAGATACCGTCACGCGACAGAACCGCAAAATCCACCAAACCGCAGAGTTCGCTGATATCTTTCCATCGATCAAGCCGGGCCAGCTGATCGGCCCCCAGGACCCACACCCGCCAAGCCGAAGGAAACTCCCGGGCCAAATCGCGGGCGGTGTCGATGGACCAACTCACGCCCTCCCGCCGAATCTCCCGATCGTCCACAACCGCCCAGGGACATTCGGCAAAAGCCAGCCTGCACATGGCCATTCGCTCCGTCGCCGGGGCCACGGGGGCCGCATTGCGCAAAGGAGCCTGCCCCGCGGGAATGACCCGGAGTTGGTCTAGGCCGAGCTGCTTCCAGGCCGCCGTCGCGGCCGCGACGTGGCCGAGGTGTGGAGGGTCAAAGGTACCACCTAGAATGCCGAGCGCGGCAGGCATGCAGTCATTACGCTCAGCGCCAAGGGGAGTGGCAACCCAAAGCAGGCTTGAGCCCGAGCCCTTTGAACGAAACTATCCCCCGATGGCGTCCCCGTCGCGATTCCTCCCTCCGGGCTTCGACCCCACCCGGCCCGTGGCCATCATCGCGGGCAAAGGCCGCTACCCCGCACTCCTCGCCGAGGCTGCGCGCGCTCGGGGCGCCCAAGTCCGTCTGGTGTCCTTCGAGGAAGAGACCGACCCGGCCCTGATCGCCAGCTTCGCCCCCTCGGAGCACCGTGCCGTCCCTGTTGGCAAGTTGGGGGTCTTACTCGAATCACTCCAAGCCCTCGGCGCCTCCGGCGCCGTGATGGCCGGGCAAGTCACTCCGCGAAAACTGTTTTCCGGCATGGTTCCCGATTTGAAGCTGATTGCCCTGATGGCCTCACTGAAAGAACGCAACGCCGAGACAATCTTCGGCGGCATCTCGGCCGAGATCGAAAAAGTCGGCACGCGGATGCTCGATGCCCGCGTCTTCCTCGATGACCACCTCGCCACCAAAGGTTGCATGACTGGTTGGACTTCCGGCGTCTCCGCTGAGGAGCTTGCTTTTGGCACCCGCATGGCGCGCGAGATGGCCCGGCTCGATGTCGGGCAAGCGGTCGTCACCGCCAAAGGCACGGTCATCGCCGTCGAAGCCTTTGAAGGGACCGATAACATGCTGCGCCGATGTGCCCAGACGGGCGGCAAAGAAATGCTGCTCACCAAAGCCTCCAAGCACGCCCAAGACTGGCGCTTCGATGTCCCCTGCTTCGGAGTGAAGACCCTGGAAAGTATGGCCGAAGGCGGGGTTAAAAAAGCAGCCCTCGAAACCGATGGCGTCATTCTCATCGATAAACCTTCCGTCGTCGCCCGCGCCAAAGAACTCGGCATCGAGCTTCTCGGCTTCAGCCTTTCCTGATTTCGGCGTTCGGTCGGCGCCGTCGTACGTTGAAAACCTTTACCCTTCGAAGAAGTTCCAGCCGACGATACTTTCAGCGATAAGCCAGCCAAGAAAGAGGGCCAAGACGATCAGCAACCAGCGGCGATGGCGCACCCAGATGCCGGGCTTATCATCCGCATGGTCCAAGCCGCTCCGGGTCGACAAAATCAACCGCAACTTGGTGTGCCAGGGCAATGCCGTCTTCGCCGAGAGATCGGGATGTGCGTAGATACTCTCCCGATAGTCGGGCTTACGGATTAAACCGAGAATTCGCCGAAGCATTCCCATTACCTACACCCTTTACCCACGCTTTACAAGCGGAGGGTCTCGGGATAAGCCCATGGGCGTGAAGTCCACCACCCGGTCCCTCCGCGCCCTCAAAGGGGTCCGACCCATCGTGTGCCTAACGGCTTACGACGCCATCACGGCCCGGATCGCCGAAGATGGGGGCGCTGATCTGATCCTCGTCGGCGATTCGGTCGGCAACACAGTACTGGGCCTGCCGGACACGGTCGGCGTGACCCTGGACATGATGATCCACCACGCCGCCGCCGTCGCCCGGGCTAAACCTGATGCCCTCGTCGTCGGCGACCTCCCCTTCGGTCTCGCGCACGACAGCTTTCCTAAGCTCCTCAACTACTGCCGACGCTTCCTCCAAGAAGGCGGCGTCAAGGCCGTCAAAATTGAAGGCGGCGCCTCCTTGGCCCTCGCCATCGCGCGCCTCGTGGATGCCGGCATTCCCGTGATGGGCCACGTGGGTATGCTTCCTCAGCGCGTGAACTCCGCAGGCTATCGTCGGCGCGGCCTGACGCCCGAAGATCAGAAGAAAGTCCTCATCGACGCTCAGGCAATCGCCGCCGCCGGCGTGTTCGCGATGGTCGTCGAGTGCGTCGACGAAACTTTCATGCCGAAGATTACCGAAGTGGTCTCCGTCCCCACCATTGGCATCGGCTCGGGCCGCGGGTGCGATGGACAAATCCTCGTCATTCACGACCTGCTCGGCTTCACCCCTAACCCGCCACCCTTCGCCCGCCCTGAAGCCAACCTCCACCGCGATGCCGTCGCCGCGGTCAAACGCTGGGCCACCAAGGTGCGCGCCAAAAAAACTAAATGAACTGCGTCATCTTCGGAGCAGGAGCCTGGGGTACCGCCATGGCCATCCACCTTTCCCGTCTCGGCCATCCCGTCACGCTCGTGCCGCGCCGCGCCGAACAAGCCCTCGCCCTCGCTTCATCGCGCGAAAATAAAGACTACCTCCCGGGACACCGTCTCGCGGATTCGATTCAAATTGGCCTAGAAACCGGCCCCGCGCTAATGGATGTGGATTTGGTTTTCCTCGCCTGCCCCTCCAAGGGCCTACCTGCACTCCTTGCGAATATCGGCCCGGCGGTCGCGGCCTCCTCCGCCCGCATGGCCATCTCGCTCTGCAAAGGCCTCGACCTTAAAACCCTCCGCCGCCCTACCGAACTGATGGCGGAGGCTTTCGGAAAAATTCCGGTCGCCGCATTTAGCGGACCTAGCAATGCCGATGAAGTCGCCCGCGGTCTCCCCACCGCCCTGGTACTCGCCTCGGAAAAGATCGATGAGAACCTGCGCGACATCCAAACCGCCCTCAGCGGCCCCTCCCTGCGCGCCTACACTTCCGCCGATGTCGCCGGAGTGGAAATCGGCGGGACGCTCAAAAACGTTTACGCCCTGGGCGCCGGGCTCTGCGATGGACTCAAGCTCGGCGATAATGCCCGCGCCGCCCTTCTCACGCGTTCACTCCTCGAAATGGTTCGCCTCGGTGAAGCCGTCGGCGCCAAGTCAGATACCTTACTCGGACTCGGTGGGGTCGGTGACATGATGGCCACCGCCCACGGGGCTTGGAGTCGCAATCGCGCCTTCGGCGAACAAATCGCCCAAGACCCTGAAGGGACCCTCGCCGCCCTCGCCCTTCGCCGCGATGCCGTCGAAGGCCACCGGGCCGCCGACGCACTGACGCAGCTCGCGCTTCGCCGCGGCATCGATGCACCGATTCTCTTCTGCCTGCACGCCATCCTGTATAAGGGTCTGGATCCGCGCGCCGGCGTCGTCGCCCTGATGACCCGCGACCTCCGCCAGGAGGCATGAACACTCCCGGCACGGTCACGCAGCCGTCGGCCATCTCCGGCCGCGGGCTTTTTGCAACCCGCCCCTTCTCCGCTGGCGAACGCATCGCCCCCTACGCAGGTCCGTTGACCTCGATCCGCCCGACCACCTTAGATGCCTCGGCGCCGGTCTATGGCCTCGAAGTCAACCCAGGCGTCTGGCTCGATGGCTCGCTTGACGATAATCCCTCACGTCATGCCAATCACTCCTGCCAACCTAACGCCGAACTTGTCTGGCACGGCGAGGCGGAAGGTGCTTGGCTGACGGCTGCCCACCCCATCGAGCCCGGAGCGGAAATCACTTTTGATTACGGGTTTTCACTCGCCGAAAGCCTCTTCCACCCCTGCCGATGCGGCACCCCCGAGTGCGTGGGTCGCATCATCGCCAGACCCCTCCGTCCGGCCTTGCGCCGTCACCTGCGTTTTTCACGTCCAAGGGATTGACCACCCGCGGGCTGACGGTCAGTTTTCGCAGGTCAAACGCCCTATTTACTAATGAAAAAAGTCGCCCTAACCGAGCTCGATCCCCGGCTGCAGAAACAAGTCACGGCCGCCGAGCAACAGCTCCGTACCAACCCCCAGTATGCCGTCGAGGTCTTGACCGGCATCCTGCTCCGCAATCCGGGTTGTATCGAAGTCCGCCGCACCCTGCGTAAAGCACAGAAAGCGATGCTGGGCACCAAGAAGGGGCTCTTTGATGGCCTCACCGGCGCCCTCACTTCTGGCAAAATCGCTAAGTCCGTCGAAGCCGACCCTATCGCCGCCATCGCCGCCGCCGAGGAAGCCCTCGCCAAAAAGCCTGGTGATGCGAACGCCAACAAGACCATCGCCCTCGCGGGCATCAAACTCGGCTTCTTTGACCTCGCCGCTTTTGCCTACGAAGAACTCAGCACGAATGACCCCGCCGAAGTGCAACACTTCGTCGATCTCTCCAATGTCTGGATCACGGCCGGCGAATACGACAACGCCCTAAACGCCGCCGATAAAGGTCTCAAACTCTACCCGGGCAACGGCGACCTCCAGGAGTGCGTCCGCAAAGCCTCCGTCAGCAAGACGATGAAAAAGGGCAACTGGGAGGACAAGGGAGACTTCCAATCCAAACTTAAGGATAAGGACGAAGCCCAACGTCTCGAGCAATCCACCCGCGCGGTCACCGACTCCGCTTCCGCTCTCGAGCAAGCTGCTCAAATGGCCGAAAAAATCCAGGCCCAGCCCGACAGCTTGGATCTTTATCGCGATATCGTCCGCCTCTTCATCGCCGCCGACGACCTCGACAGTGCGGTCGCCTGGCTGCAACGCGGCCGCCTGACGACCCTCGGTAAAGCCGACTCGTCCCTCGAACGCCAAGAAAGCGACCTCATTATCCGTCGCTACGAAAAATTCTCGAAACAACTGCGCGAACTCATCGCCGCCAACCCCTCCGACAGCGCTAACAAGGACGCCCTCGCCAAGAACGAAACGGAACTCGCCGAATTCCGCCTCCGCACCGCGACCACGCTTGTCGAGCGCTACCCGAACGACTACGCCTTCCGCTTCGAACTGGGCTCCCTCCTCCTCGGCGCCCAGCGCCTCGATGACGCCGTCCAGCAGCTCCAGTATGCCCAGCGTAATCCGAAGTTCCGACAACCGGCACTACTCGCGATCGGTCGCGCCTTCACCATTGGTAATAAATTCGACCTCGCCATCGAGCAGCTGACTTCCGCCAAGAGCGAAGTGCTGATGATGAATGACTTGAAGAAGGATATCATCTACGCCCTCGGCGAAGCCTTTGAAAAGTCCGGCAAGGTCAAGGAAGCCGTCGACGAATACAAGATCATCTACATGGCCGACTCGGGTTACCGCGATGTCGCCAAGAAGATCAACGACTTCTACGAACGCCAAAAAGGCGCTTCGGCCTAATCCTCCTCACGCCTGAACTTACCGCGGTCGGTTTCACCCGCCCGCCTCCTTCTTTCTGCCCATGGCACTCACCCCCTTTAAGAGCAAACTCATCGCCGATGTCGGCGTCAGCATGGGAGACGAAGGCAAGGGCCGCCTCATCCCCGAAATCGTCCGCGAACTCCAAGCCCTCACAGGTCGACGGGATGCCGTCGGCACAGTCCTTAAGGTCAACGGTGGCGCCAACTCGGGCCACACGGTCGCGGGCCTGAAACTCAATCTGCTCCCGGGCGGCGTCGCCGAACGGGATGTCGCCTGCCTCGCACTGGGTTCCGGCGTGGTCGCCGACCCCCGCAAGGCCCTCTGGGAAGCCCTGCCCCTAGAGAAGATTGGCTACCCAGTCCTCTCGCGCCTGCTCATCGATGAGCGCTGCATGGTCAGCGACGTCGCCCACCGCATCCTCGATCTGGCCTGGGAAGATTACCGCATCAACGTCCTGGGGCACGAGGCCCGCGGTTCCACGGGTCGCGGTATCACGCCCGCCTACGCCGATGAAGTCGGTCAATTCCAGATTCACTACTCGGAGTTCCTCGGCGATAAGGCCGCCTACGCCGCCCGTCTCTCCGCCCGCCTCCAACGCGCCTCCGATATCGTCCGCGATGTCTGCAAACTCTCGCCCGATAAGTGGTCCGGCCTTTTTGCCAAATTAACGGAGGCTGAACTGCGTGCCAATAAGGGTGCCATCGATTCTGGCGTCTTCCCGCCCGCGGAATTCGATTTCAACCGCTTCGCCGGCAAGACTCCCTTCACCTTTGATCTCAACGCCGTCGTGGATTGCTACTGGAAGGCGGGCACGACCCTAGCTTCGACCATTGGCGACGTCCGCGAACGCATCCTCGGCGATCTCGCTGCCGACCGCCGCATCATCGGCGAATTCGGCCAAGCCTATTGGCTCGATAAGCGGGCGGGCTTCGCTCCCAACGTGACGGCCTCGCACACTTACACGCCGGAGTTTTTCCAGTCCGCCGGCATCCCGGTCCAAGCCATCCACACGGTGGGTTGCTGTAAGGCCTACGACACGAAAGTCGGCACGCACGTCTTCCTCACGAAGATGGAGGACTCTCACCCACTCCAGCGCGCCTTGGCGAAACTGGAGTTTGGCACGAGCACGGGTCGCCAACGTATGGTGGGCTGGTCTGACTTAGTCGAGAAGGCCGATGCCCTCCGCTACGGTGGCTACGATGATTTAGTACTCAACAAACTGGACGCCCTTTCCCCCCATGGCGAATGGCAAGGGGGCGACCTTCAAGTCTGTACGGGCTATCGCGACACCGCTGGCAAGGTTCTCTCGGGCGTACCCCGTAATGATGCCGTACGTCGTCAGCTCCAACCGATTTATGCCACCCTGCCAGGTTGGAAGGCGGACATCACGAAAGTTCGCTCCTACGCCGCCCTCCCTCCCGAAGCCCGCCGCTATGTGGCCTTCACGATGGCCGAAATCGTACGTCTCGCCTCGCGCGGCGGTGCGCTGGATGCACTGCCCAACCTCCGCTACATCGGAGTCGGCCCGGACCCTGATCAGATTGTGTCAGATATTCCGTCGACGGCCGAACTCATCAAGCAGGCCTAACCTACTGGCGCCAATGCCGGCCGAGCTGACCCATAATTTCGCCGTGCCCCTCTGGGCGCTGGTGGATCAATCCAAAGTCGAAGCCGGCAAGTCTGACCTCCGCGGCCTCGCCAAAGAACTCGGCAAATGGCTAGCCCACAATTTCGACGTCGACCACAAGGGCGTCGCCATCGAAGTACCCTCGAGCGACGACCCCGATAATGAACCGATGTTCGTCGTGGCTTCCGTCCCCGAATCTCAATGGCCGGTGATGATTGCCCTCGCGCAAAGCCGGGCCTGCCGGCTCTTCCTGGTGCTTCCGACGGAAACCGGTGTGTTCACGCTCAAGGAGCTGAATATCCCGCCGCTCCCCTGACCCTCAGGCGGCAAACGCCTTCACGGTCTCGAGGTGTAGCTCGGCCACCTCTTCCAAGGTAAGGCCACCCCATTTGTACCCGCCCGCCAGCGCAAAGATGTACGGTATCGTGCGCACGCGGGCCCACTCCACGACTCGGCGCTCACGCTTCAGGATGATTTCTTTGGTGATGCCCTTCATGCCGCCGGCTTTCTCATAGGTGTCCATGCCGGCGTTATAAATCAGAAACTCCACGGGCTCGAGATGCCGCAAGGCCCGCTCCACTTCATCGAGGTAGGCCTCCGGGCCACCGATATCGACGTAGAAATGCCGCCGGGGATCGGTCGGTTCCCACGAGTCAAAGCCGTTGACGGTCACGTCGGCGAGCCACACCCGCTTATCGTCACCGAGGATATCAAAGGTGCCCCCGCCCGCATGGGCATCGAGGTCAAGAATGCCCACCTTCTTGACCTTCTTTAAGGCCTCGAGCGCGGCGAGCGCTAGGCCATTGAATTGGCAGAAGCCGTTACCCGCGTTGCGTCGGGCATGATGCAACCCACTGGAAAGACTCCCGGACCGGCCGTTCTTTAACGCCTCCTTCACGGCGTCGCGCATCCCTCCGGTCGAAGCCAAGATGCTCTCCAGTAAAGACCGAGACCAAGGCCCGACTTCCAGAAAACTGTTCGTATCCTCGAAGGTGCTGCGCACGTACTCCGGCGCATGGATCAACTCGAGTTCCTGGCGGGTCACCAACTTCGGCGCCTCCAACCTGACCTCGCCGGCTTTGCCCGCTTCGATCATCGCGGCCACGAGCTTCGACTTGGTCACCGTCTCGGTCATTCCCTCGACGACGTAAGCGGGACTGTAAAAGACGGTCAGGGGGGCAGGCGGCATCCCTCTGTTATACAAGGCAACTACTGCTTCGTCAAATCGCCCGCTGTCATCCGCCTAAAGGCCATAAATCAGCCCTTCGCCTGCCGCACTAACCGTCGCAGGATGACCGCAGCCTCCTTTTGTCCGCTCGGGAAAAGAAAGATATTATCGCCCCCGGTGTCCCGGGCGATGACCAGCGCATTCGAATAGGCGGTGACGTCCAAGACTTTGACGTACTTGAAATTGAAATTCTTGATCTCGCCTTTGAAAATCACCCGCTGCGCGGTAAAGGCCAAAATGCCGCTGTCCACTTTGACAACCTGATCTTCGGTTTCGCGCTCGACCGCGTAATTGCCCACCCGGTAGCGGAGGCTACCGAAAATACGCACACTCGAGGAGAAGCCGCCGTAGCTCCGGCGAACCGTGATCCGCTTCTTGAGATAGAAGTCCACCTGGGCCGTCCAATAACACCCCTCGGCCCCGAGATCCAAATCGCAGCCCACCGGTTTCAACGGCGCCCGATATAAGTTCCAGAGTTCTTCGGCCTGCCGCATGCGGATCGCCAAATCAGGGAGTTCCTCACTCATCCGCACGCCGAGCGCCATGGCTTGGTCGTTGATGGCCTTCACGTTCGCTGGCTCGATAAGTTCATCCCCGTCGTCCTGAGTCAACGCGGCCTGTATCTGCTGGGTAAGGAGTTCGCCGAACACGGCCTTCCTCACCTCGGCCACGGCGGCGGCAGGGAGCGGCACCGACTGGGTGAGCAAGGCGATTTGCTTGCCCTTCTCTTCCGGCGAGGCCGTCCGCTGAAGACAAGTCTGCAAACCTGCCTTGAGATAAATCGAAAAGGCCTCGCGATGGAGTTCCATCGCCCGCGCCTGCTCGAGTCCGAAGGTGATGGCGAGGTTCGTCAAGTTGGCCCCCTCCGAAGTCGTAAATAATCGATCAGCCAAATAGGTGGAGACCGCCGCGCGGTACCAACCTTCGAGCTCCTCGCGGCAACGTTTGCGCACGCTACTGCCCACCTGCTTATCAATCTGGGCGATTTCATCCTCCGACACCCGACACTCAATCGGCGAAGTGGATAATTTATCCCAAAGCAAAACGAGTCCAGCCGTCCGGTTCCCTCGACCGAGCAAGCCGTCCAAGAAATTAGGGTCGCGCACCTCCGGCCGAGGAAAGGGCAAGACCCGCGGTAACGCCGTCAGCTCAGACAATAATCTCCAATTCGCCATCCCGGGGGACCAGTAGTAATCGGTCTTCACCAGCTCGCCCGTGGCGAGCTTCGCCATGACGTCCGCCAAGTCATAGGCGCCAATTTCAACCCCATTACGGGCTACATGCAAGGGGTCGCTGGCCATGGGTAAGACTTACGGCGACTCCGCCCACCCGCCAAGCCCTAACCCCACGTTCACTTCCGCAGGCGTTCTTCGATGTTATCCGCCACTTTTCGGCCCAGGAAATCATACCCCTCGCCATTGAAATGCACATCGTTCGGATTCTGTAGTTTAGCGAGATGGGGCGTGATCGCGGTAAAGAGGTCATCGGTCGGCACCCCCTGTCGCTGCATGACTTCCGCGGCTAAGGCGTTCTTCTCGATAACGGACGCCGCGGTCTGCTTCTGCGCCGCATTATCTGGAATCGGCGTAGTGCTCGCCCAAACGACTTTCGCGCCCGTCTTCTTGAGTCGAGTGGTAATCTCTTCGAGCCGCTTGACGTAATCTGCTCCAGGCGTGGCCCGATCATGGATGCCGAAATTAAAATGGATGAGGTCCCACTTCCCCTCGCCCATCCACGCCTCGAGATTCTTCAGGCCGCTGGCCGTCGGCCCGCAGTTAGCGGGAGCGCGATGGACGTTAGCTTTCCCGGCCAGATACTTGCGCACGGCCTGCGTATAACCGCGTGAAACGGAATCGCCGATGAGTAACACGCGCGGCAACTTGGGGTCGTCCGGCACGAAATCCCAAGCGGTGGAATGGCCGGCAATCTTCTCGCGCTTATGAATCGGCAAGTAGAAGCCATTACCGAGATTGGCCTGTAAGACCTTCTCCCACGCCTGCTGGTCTGCGGGCAGGGTCGCCACCAAGGCCTGATATTTTTCTTCCACGACAGCATCCTGGGCGGCTTTCTTCGCCGCCGCTTCCTTCGCGTTCGTGGGCTCAGCTTTAGGCGGCTCTGCCGCCGAGACGGCCAACAACGTTAAAAGCAGAGACCAGAGGTTGCGCGATTTCATGGGGTCTCCCCATCCTCAGATTCACCCGCCCGCCTGCAAGCCGTCAGTCAGGCCGCCGTGACCACCCGCACAATCTGAGCGAGCATCCGTCGGCGTAACGCCTCGGTCCGCGCTCCGGCGGCCGGCGAGGCCATCTGCAAAGCGAACACGCCTTCCGGCCCGTTGGCCGCCTGGACAAAATCAGCGTCCTCGGCCGCCCAGATACACGCCGTCGCGCCATTGATTTCCGGGTGGAATTGCATGCCGACCGTTTTACCCATCCGAAACATTTGCACGGCACAGACCGAGGTCGAGGCGAGCAAGGTGGCCCCGTTCGGCAACGCACAGGCGTCACCATGCCAATGCAGGACTTCCATTTCGGCCGGTAGTCCTGCAGTGATGGCATCGGTGCCAACCATGCGCAACGCACCCCAGCCGACCTCGCGCTGCCGCCGACCTTCCGCATCTCGCATCGGCTCGACCCGCGCACCGGCGGCATGCGCAATCAACTGCATACCCAGGCAGATCCCGATGTTCGGCCAGTCGAGGAGGATACGCTGTCGCAAGAGTTCGACGACCGGCGCTAACCAAGGAAACTCTGGTTTACCGATATCCGCCACGCCCATCGGGCCACCCATGACGACAAGGACATCCCGATCCCCCAGGGTGTCAGGTAAAGGCTCTCCGCGAAAGGCTTCGACGACTTCCACCTGATAACCTGCCAAGCGCAGCAGCTCTCCAATCATCCCTGGCCCCTCATGGGCGATATTCGTAATACAAACAGCGCGCTGCATGGGCTCCATCCAACCTGTGGAATCGCGACTGACAATATCAGGCTATCCTCGGGCACGATTTTGCTCATAATGGGTCACCGCCTTAGACCTCATGATACATCGCCTCATTCTCTCCAGCCTGCTTGTTCTTAGCCTCAACGGAGCCCCGGAGCCCGCCGTGAAGGCGGTTTCAGCCAAACCTCCGGCCAAGCCCGCCCCGAGCATCGTCGACGTCGCCTATGGCCCTCACGCCAATCAACGGCTCGATGTCTACCTCCCCACCAAAGGTACCGGACCTTTCCCGGTCTTGGTCTGGTATGGCGGCATCTGGAAGCCAGCCCGCAACGTCCCCGATCCGAACCGCTTCCTGAACGCGGGCATCGCCCTGGTAGCCGTGGGCACCCGCACCCTTACGGATGGCATGGATGATAAGCAAAAGGAGCCGGTGGCTTACCTGATGAACGATGCCTGCCGCTCGGTGCAATCCGTCCGCGCCCATGCCAAGGAATGGAACCTCGACCCGGGACACATCGCCGTCGGCGGCGGCTCCCAAGGCGCCCTGCCCGCCCTCTATGTGGGCTGCTCACCTGATCGCGCCAATCCTGCCGCCACCGACCCCGTCGAACGGCAATCCTCCAAGGTCACCTGCGTCGCCGCCTATCGTAGCCAACCGACCATCGACCCCAAGCAAATGCAGGAGTGGGTCCCCGGCGTCCAATGGGGCGCCCCTGCCCTAGGCTACGCCTTCACGGAATCGCTGAAGCGCCGCGAAGAACTTCTGCCCATCATCAATCGCTGGTCCCCCGACAAACTCCTCCGCCCCGAATCCGCTCCCATCTATTTCGAAAACAACTGGGGCCTGACCCAGCCTGAAAAAGTTACCGAGCCAGACTACAAAGTACACTCGCCCGCTTGGTCGCTCGGTTTCCAGAAACTCGCCCAAGCCGCCGGGACCACCTGCTTCGTAAAATACCCCGACCACCCGACCGATGGTTACGATGACATCTGGGATTTCATTAAGCAGCGCCTACTGGCACGCTGAGCTGAGCCCGCCGCGCGAGGCTACTTACTGACGCCGCTCAACGGATACTCGGTCACGACCTTCCAGGCGATTTCCTGCAGGAGTCGATTCAGCTTCTCCGCTTCAGGAAGTTTGGCTAACTGCACCGGCACGGCCAGACCGACGGGGCTGCGCTTGTAGATAACGGCAAAGTGGCAGTATGCCGCGAGCACACGGATATGCGCGGCGGGATGGCCCAAGGGGTCCGTGAAAAGGGCACTCTGCTTGGTAATGCCAGGCGCCTCACCCTTGATCACCTTCTCGCGCAGGGCGATGACGGCTTCGCCACAAGGCACGACGGCAATCTTAGCGGCCACAATCTGCTTGTTCAGGCCAATGACGAGATCATCCACCATCTTGAAGTAGGGGTCATGTTTCTCACGCAACTGCGCGACGGTCTTGGAGTCGCGCTCGATGACCTGCGGCTTCACCCGCATGAGCCAGACTTCGGGGTCTTCAAACGGCACCCAGTTCTGCTGCAGCGTGAAACGAATCTTGGGATTATGCTCGAGGCCGAGCTTCACGAAATTCTCAATACCCTGATCCGGCAACATGGTCATCGCCATAGTGAACAGATCCGCCGAACCGGCGGTGAGGATGGGCTTGGCCTTATTCTTATCGGCCGGGAGGTCCCAGTGCTGAATCGCTTTGGAGCCACCAATCGAGGAAATCGCCAACTGCTCGTGCCCCTTGATGCCCGCCGCCTTGGCCATCTCGGCAACGATGGGCGGCATCCATACATGGAAGCTATGCCCCGCGCTCAACATCTTCAGGCCAGCGGGCGGTGCCGTGTCTTCCGCCGCAAAGGCAGGAGCGACCATGGCAAGACAGGCGAACAGGATCGGGGTAAATCGCATGCCCGCATCCTTCCACCTCCCCCCGACGCGTCAATCCCCACCCTTTCGAAAAATCGAAAGGGTGGGGATTGCGTCAGGTCTTAGACTCTTACGACCAGCTTACTTGCTGGAACGATAGGGTCCAGCAGGCAAACCATCCTGGCCAGCCGAGAAGACGCTGACCTCAGGGAAATTAGCCCAAGCATAACGGACTTCCTTCGGCTCCTTGACGCCCTCGGCCGAGACCGTGACCTTCACGCCATCAGCCTTAGCCGAGGCGAACGCCCAAGTCTTGCCGTCCGCACCGAGCACACCGAAGCCCTTGCCGTCATTTTTGAGGGTCACGGCACGGTCATAAGTCAGCACCCAGGCATCACCTTGGCGCTCCGCTTTCACGACGCGCGGAGCTTCGCCGTCGTTGCGCAACTTGTAAACCCGCTGCAAGGCCACCGCCGCGAGGCGCTCGCCGATCGGCAACTTATCCTTGGGGTGAATGTCCTTCACATCACCGAGGTCGATATTCACCGACATCATCGCACCAGAAACGTTGTCGGCAATCCACTCCATGGATTCACGGATCCTGGGCCAACCGGTATCCTCGACCGCGAGGAGCGGCTGAGGTTTCATAAAACGAGGCAGCTGCACGATGATGAACGGGAACTGCTGACCCCAAGCCTTGTGCCAGGATTTGATCATGGCTCCGAGCACCCACTTGTAAGCTTCCGGCTGGCCCGCATTGGATTCGCCCTGGTACCAGAGCGCACCACGGACGGAGTAACCGACCATCGGGGCAATCATGCCGTTCCAATTCATGTGCGGACCATTGGCCCAGACGGGGTTCTGGCGCTTGTCTCCCTTGGCAAACGCCGCGGCCTTTGCGGCCACCCCAGCGGCCTCTTTCTCTTCCCAGCCCTTGGCCTCAGGGACCTCATCGTACATCCCCATCGGACCCCAAGCCTCTGCCCGGGTACCGCCGATGGAAGAATGAATCAGGCCGACGGGCTGCTTGATGTTCGCACGTACTTCGCGACCAAAGAAATATGCAGCGGCCGAAAAAGTCGCGACGTTCTCGGGCGCGACAATCCTCCAGGTGCCCGGCATATCCTCCATGGGCGCAGCTTTCGGCGTAGGTGGAACATAGAAAAGGCGCAGGCCATTATCGCGCGGGCGAGACTTGGCTTCGGCCGAGACCGCGGGCAGACATCCGCCAACGGTCATATCCATATTGGACTGACCAGAACCGATCCAAACTTCTCCTACGATAACGTCGTGGGCGGTGAAGACTTCTTCGCCGGAACTGACGACGAGGTCCTTGCCTTCGTCGCTCGGCTTGAGGCCGGCGAGCGCCAGCTTCCATTTGCCATCCGCTCCCGCCACGGCCGAAGCACGGGCAGCACCCAGGGCGACGTCGACCTTGGAACCAGGGTGAGCCTTACCGAAGACGGCGGCGTCACCGGCCTGCAGCACGGCATGGTCGGAAAAAACGGAGATTAGCTTGAGTTCGCCAGCGGACGCGAAGGCGTAACAGAACAACAGGATGGGGGTAATGCGGGGGTGCATGCCCTTAAGACACCGCCTTTACCCCTAGGTTGCCAAGCCCTAACCAGCCCCTCATATATTAATAATTAGACTCCCCAACCCTCGCCGAACGCTTACTAATTACCCCATGAAGCTCCTACCCCTGCTCCTGCTTGCCCTCACCTCCCGCGTTTTAGTCGCCCAAGACGGCCCCCGTCCGAATTTCCGACCAGACCAGGTCCGCCCGCCCGTCGAAGGCTCGCGTCAACCGAACGCCCAGCCCAACAACGACGCCCAACGCGGAAACCGTAACGTCGGCCCGATGGTGCAACTCTCCCCTGAAGAACAACAGCGCCTCCACGAGGCGATGCAGAAGGCCCAGCAGGATCCCGCCGTTCGCGAAGCCCATGAGCACGCGGCGAAAGCCCAGCAGATTGCCATGGAGGCGCAGAAGAAAGCCCACGAGATCAGCGACGACGCCGCCCGCCGCGCCGATCCTTCCGTCGCCCCCATTCTCGAAAAAATCCGCAAGGCCTTGGAAGCCCGTCAGAACCGACAGCCCAACAACGATGGCGGGAACCGCGTCGGCAATAAGCCCAACCAGCCGACACCCGATAATAACCCCCAGCCAAATAAAGAACCGAAGCGGATTCTTCAGAACAATCAGAACCCAGAGAATAACAACCGCGAAGATAACAAACCCCGCAACCCCGACTCTTCTCAGCGCATCGGCAGCAACGACAACCCCTTCGGTGGTAATCGCGTCGTGAAAAAGCCCAACCGACCGACGTCTGAGGACCAACCTCAGCCCAACAATAAAGAGCCACAGCGCGTTAATAAAAATAACAAGAATCCCGAAAATAATAATCCCGAAGGCGGCAAAAACTTTAAAAATCCACAACGCCAAGACCCGCTGGCCATCCTCTCCCCAGATGAACAACGCCGCGTCCGCGAAGCGATGGGCAAAGCCAACGCTGACCCCTCCCTGAAAGAAGCCCGCGAGGCTGCCGCCGCGGCCCAAAAGAAGGTCATGGAACTGACCGAGGAACTGGCCCGCAAAGCCGACCCCGAAATCGCCCCGCTCCTCGATAAAGTCCGCAAGACCATGGAAGCGCGCCGCGACGGGCAGGCGCCAGAAAGCAATCGTAACCGCAAGCCGGGCGAATAAGCCTTAGCCGCTCCCTTCCAAGGCCGACTCATTGAGTCGGCCTTTTTATTTCCCATCTTCTCCATTCGGTTCATATTCACCGCACCCCTCCCCACCCATGCCCTTCCGCCCTTCGCATACCTCGCCCTGGTGTCTTTCCGCGGCCCTCCTCCTTGCGTCCATGGCTGGACTGAGTGCGGCCGACGCTCGTCTCGAGCCACTCAAGGATCTCAACGGGTACTTCCCCTTCCCTGCACCGAAGTCTCTTCAGGAATGGGAACCGCGCCGCGATTTCGTCCGGCGCCAGCTCGTCGTCTCTCAGGGGCTCTGGCCAATGCCGACCAAGACTCCCCTCAACGCCGTCATCCACGGCAAGATCGACCAGGGCGATTACACCATCGAAAAAGTCTACTTTGAAAGCGCTCCCGGATTTTATGTGACGGGCAATCTTTACCGCCCGAAGAATGTCACGGGCAAGGTTCCCGCCGTTATCTTCCCCCACGGGCATTGGACCGACGCCCGCTTCCTCTTCCAACCCGATAAATTTGTCCGCGATGAAATCGCCACCGGCCAGGAACGCTTCGAGAACGGCGGCCACAGTCGCTTCCAGTCGATGTGCGTCCAGCTCGCCCGCATGGGCTGCATCGCCTGGCAAATCGACGCCCTGAGCGATTCCGACTCTATTCAGTTCTCGTCCGCCATTGTCCATAAGTTCGCTAAACAGCGGCCGGAAATGAATACCACGGAAAACTGGGGCCTCTATAGCCCGCAGGCCGAAGCCAATCTCCAGTCCATCATGGGACTGCACACCCTTAATTCCGTCCGGAGCGTGGATTTCCTCCTGACCCTACCCGACGTCGACCCGAAACGCATGGCCGTCACGGGCTCCAGCGGAGGCGGCACCCAGACGATGCTCCTCGCCGCCACCGATGACCGTCTGGCCCTCTCCTACCCCGTCGTGATGGTCAGCACTTCCATGCAGGGCGGTTGCTCCTGTGAGAATGCCTCCTTACTTCGCGTCGGCACCGGCAATGTTGAAATCGCCGCCCTCATCGCCCCTAAACCTCAAGGGATGAACAGCGCTGATGATTGGACAAAGGAAATGGCCACGAAGGGCTTCCCTGACCTGAAGGCGCTCTACAAACTCTACGGCAAAGCAGATTTCGTCACCCTCCAGCGCGGCGAACATTTCCCCCATAATTACAACGCGGTCTCGCGCATGGGCTTCTATGCAGTCCTCAATAAGCACTTTAGATTAGGCCAGCCCGAGCCCGTCGTGGAACGCGACTACGCTCCGCTCAAAAAAGAACAGCTGACGGTCTGGGATGCCGCCCACCCGGCGCCAAAAGCCGGCGATCCTGACTTCGAACGCGGCCTCCTGAAATGGTTGAAGTCCGATGCCCAGCAGCAGCTCGGCGCGGCCGCTGGATCCAAGGAAGGCCGTGACCACATCCTCCGCCCGGGCGTGGAAGCGATCATCGGTCGCACGCTCGCCAGCACGGGCAAGACCATCTGGACCGCCGCCCCCAGCCCTGCGGGGGACGCGCGGACCATCGCGGGCACGGTCACCAACGTGTCCCACGGCGAAGAAGTCCAAGTTGAATTCCATTTACCGCGTAAAGCCGACGGCCGTGCGGTCCTGTGGATTGATGACGCGGGTCTTAGCTCCGTCCGCAGCTCCGACCGCCAGCTAATCCCGGCGGTCCAGAAACTCCTCGATAACGGGGTGACGGTGATCTCCGCCCAGTTGCTCCTGCAGGACGGCCCAACCACGCCGCACCGCGTCGTCAAGGGGCCACGTGAAGTGCCTTCTTACACCTTCGGCTACAACCATGCGCTCTTCGCCCAACGCACCCACGACGTCCTTACGCTGATTAGCTTCCTCGGTGCCTCGCCTGATCGCTCACTGCCTGCCATCAAATCGGTGGCGTTGGTCGGCTGCCATCACTCCGGACCCATTGCGGCGGCCGCTCGCGCCCTCTCGGGCTCAGCCGTCGCCAAGGCCGCCGTCGATACGCACGGCTTCCGCTTCGCCAAGCTGCTCGACTACCGCGACCCAATGTTCCTACCCGGCGGCGCCAAATACCTCGATGTGCCGGGCTTGCTCGCACTCAACGAACAACTCCCGCTCCTCGTCGCCGGCGAATCGGATAATGCCCTCTTCCCCGCGGCGAAACTCAGCTCAAGCGATGACTTCACGACCGCCGCTGCCGCCTGGTTGCTGCAATGATTTCACGGCGCTCCTTCCTGACCGCCGCTTCTCTGGCCCCATTGGCTGGCTTACTCGCCGCGGAAACGCCTCCGCGGATCCGCATCGCCCAAATCGGCACCTCACATGCCCATGCGAGCGGCAAGATAGAGGCCCTCCGCTCGCTCTCCGACCTCTTTGAAGTCGTCGGCTACGCCGAACCGATTGCCTCCCGCCGAGACGCCGCGCAAAAAGCCGCGGCTTTCGCCGGACTAAAATTCCTCTCTGAAGAAGAAATCCTCGCCGACCAGTCGATCCAAGCGGTCGTCATCGAGACCACCCTCGAAGACTCCGCCCGCGCCGCGCTCGCCGCCCTCAAGGCTGGTAAACATATCCACCTCGATAAGCCCGGTGCCGAAAAGCATGCCGATTTCGTGGCCCTTCGTCGCTACGCAGCGGAGCAGAAACGGACGGTTCAGATGGGCTACATGCTCCGCTACAATCCAGGCATTCAACTCCTCGTCCAAGCCGTCCAAGAAGGCTGGCTCGGCGAGATCATGGAAGTCGATGCCTCGATGGGTAAGCTGATTGATGAAGGCACGCGCAAGCGCTTCGCCCAACTTCCGGGCGGCGGAATGTATGAGTTAGCCTGCCACTTGGTCGACACGATCGTAACCCTGCTCGGCCCACCCACCTCCGTCCAAGCCTTCGGCAATGCGACCCGCGCCCCGCAAGACAAGTTCATCGATAATCAACTCGCCATCCTCACCTACCCCAAAGCGACCGTGACGATCCGTTGCAACCATGCCGACCCCTTTGGCGGACCAAACCGTTATATCACGGTCCGCGGCACTCGCGGTGACATGGAGATCCGTCCGCTCGAATCCGGCAAAGGCATGCTTCGTCTCGATCAAACCCGCGGTACCCTCAAAGAATGCCGCCTCTCAGATGACGGCAAAAGCCTGGTGATGATGGCCGTCCCCCGATTTAAGAAAGGCGAAAACCCTTTTGCCCTCCCCGTCCCGCAAGGCCGCTACGATGAAGAGTTCCGCGACCTGGCCCGCGTCCTTCGCGGACAAGCCTTTGGGTGGTCGGCCGAACACGACATCGCCGTCCATGCGACGGCGCTGCGGGCCGCTGGACTGACCCCGTAGGGCCTTACTTCAAGACCTGGGCGGAGTAGCCGCGCATGAGCGTAGCTTGGGCTTCATCGAGTTTCCCCATCCATTTCGGGGCCGGCGCCTTCACGCCGTAAATCTTGCCATAGAAAATCAAAGCATTGAGGTAAGTGCCGATAAATTCGGGATGGGAATTATCCTTCTGGTGCAGCCGGATGGGCGCCGCCGATGCATAATTGAGCTCCCAGGCATCACCGCAGGGAACCACCATCGCAGTATTCTCTTTGGCCGCCACGCCATACCATTTACGAAGCCGGGCCTGCATCTCTTTCGGATCAGCCCCGACGTCCGGCCCCTTCTTGGTCGACGCCCAATAACCTGGGTGCCGCGCCCAAGTCTCATAGAAATAGATTCGAGCCGTGGGACTCTTCGCGCGCACCCGCCTGCACAGCTCGGTAGCGCTCTCGACGAATTCTTTCCGGACTACTTCATCCTTTTCAGCGATAGCCGGCTCCTGACTCTGCCCCTGAAGAACGACGACATCCCAACCCCCCTCATCGATCAGCTTCATACTGGCGACGAGACCCAACTGTTGCTTGAGCGTGCGCCCGCCGGGCGTGGCGGATTTGATTTCAGGCACTTTGCGGCCAGCACTCTTCACGACCTCTCCGAAAACATCCGGGAGCTTGTTGACGCCTGTATAGCTGTTACCAATGAATAATACCCGCTGCGGGTCTTCGGCGTGAGCGACCAGCGTACCCAGCAGTAGGGGGATGATGCCTAAAAATAAGTTAAGGCGCATGGCCGGGACTTACTTCGCAGTGATACCCCAGATTTTCTCGACCACGAGCAGCATACCTGGATCCTTCTGCTGGAGCTCGGCGCGGTCAAAGGGTTCGAAGTCATTCCGGGCGAAATAGGCCTCGGTGCTCTCGGCGAAATACTCCATCTGGTTATTCATCGCGTAGGCCTTCTCAGGCTTGTCGGTGAACTTAGTTCCCGTCCAGCGGCGGACCGCGTCATAAGTCCCGGAAGCCTTGGCTTTGTCGTAAGCGCCTTTGATCTCGGGGTTCTGATACCCGCCCGGTACGACTTTATCGTGGTAGGCATGGGCCAGCTCATGCAGCACGAAGACGGGCATGCGCTTCGTCTCGGCTTCGAATTTATCGACATCCGTGAATTCGACTGACTTCGCCAAACTGATTTCGCGGCCAGTCTTTTTTACCCAATCGAGCCCACCGTGATACTCCGCCGCGGGGCGGACTCCGGGATAGGGCAGCGTGAAATTGAGCGGGGTCTTCTTCAGTTCAGCGACAGCCTTGGCCGGGATGAGCTTAAGGACACCCTCCAGATGCTTATCCAGTAAGCCCACGGCTTTCTCCACCTCCGCTGGAATCTTGTCGATGAGGCGCTGGTCAATCCGGAGCGTCCAGCCGCGCACATCCCGCACCTGTCGATCCCGCCCCGTCATTTGAACAGCGGCACGCCCGAGGGCATCCCCCACCAGGAAATAGGTCTCCGCATTCCCGAACTCATGATGCCCGTGCCCAGTATTCGGGGAATCTTCGGCCTTACGGACGAAATCATGGGTGGGTACAAAGACGACGTTGTCTTTGAACTCAGGGCGATTTGCCACCGACTCCTGGGCCTTACGTAAGGCCGTCCACTCCTTCGGGGCATCGACCCACGGGCCAGTCAGTTCGCCGATAATCATGGGGAGTCGCGGCACGCCGAATTCCGTCCGCACGTCGTTAATCAGATGGACGAGATTCTGACCATACTCAGGTACGGCGGTCTTGGGGTTCACGCCATCGTTCCAACCTTGATACCAGATGAAACCGGCTAACTCGACGGGCTCACCCGCATAGTCAGGAAAATCCTGCTTTAAGTTGGCGAGCGCCTCGCGCACCTGCGCCACCATGAGCTTGTAGTATTTACCGGTCTCACCACCCGCGCTCGGCGGGCGGAAATCCTGATAGAGGCTCTTGCCTCCCCAAGCCGCTTTGATGATCAGCACTTGGTCGCGATAGGCCTCACCGACCACGTGGCCAAATTGATACTCGGGACCGAAATGATGCTGATCGCCATACACCGCGTAACCCAAACCGAGCCCGCCCTTCAGCAGCGGACGATTCTCGCGCTGGTAGCGGATCCACACGTCGGAGCGTACGACCCACTTGCCGTCCTTGTCCTTAAGGTGAGCATAGCGCGCAGCGCTGTCCGGTCGCGCCATGACTTCCACGAGCGTGCCCTTGCCGCCGTTGTAGTCCTTACCCGTGAGATCAACGACGGCCTGTCCCTCCATGTTGGACTGACCAGCCAAGATGAAGACCTTGAGCTTCTTCACGGGCTCGGCCGCACCCAATAGAATAGACCAGCACAGCAGGATCGGGGCGAATCTCATAAGGGACTTATCGGCTCATTACCTCAATCCCGCAAGCCGAACCCCTATTGCGTTTTCAATTCAGACCTCGATTCAGTCCTCGATTCAGCCATCAATTCAGTCCTCCTCTCTCCCATGTTCACCGCCCCCTTCCCCCTCTCCGGCCTGGCCGATGAAGCCGCCGATGACATCGAGGGCCAGATTGCCGCGCATCAGGCCCTCGGCTGGACCGCCCTCGAGCTCCGCCTACTCAACGGCAAGCAGTTCTCCGGCCCAGCCGTGAGCGACGACGCGTTTAAGCAGGCCGTCGACAAGATCGAATCCGCCGGCATGCGCGTCAGCAGCTACGCCTCCGCCATCGGCAACTGGAGCCGACCCATCTCCGGCGATTTCGCCACTGACCTCGCGGACCTCAAGGTGCTCATCCCGCGGATGCGCCGCACCGGCACCAAATTCGTCCGCACGATGAGCTGGGTCCGCGGCGACATCTCTGAGGATGCGTGGCGCGATGAAGGTGTCCGTCGCTACCAAGAAATGGCCAAGCTCGCCGCTGACGGCGGTATCATACTGCTCCACGAGAACTGCGAGGGCTGGGGCGGCCTGTCCGGAACGCACGCCCGCCAATTCATCGAAAGCGTCGACCATCCCAGCGTCCGCTACCTCTTCGACATCGGCAACACGGTGTCCTACGGCCAGGCGACGATGCCCTTCTACCACGACATCCTTCCGTTCGTGGAATACGTCCACATCAAAGATTGCCGACGCAACCCAGCGGGCGGGAAGAGCAACGCCTTTACCTACGCCGGTGAGGGCGATGCCCATGTGCGCGAAATCCTGACCGACCTCATCCACCGCGGCTATAAGGCGGGCGTTTCCATCGAGCCCCACGTCGCCAGCATCGTCCACCTCGGCGAAGGCACCAAAGCCTCCCCGCAGGAACGCTTTGATTCCTACGTGCGCTACGGCCAAGGCCTCGAAAAGCTCCTCAGCGAGATTCAGTCCGTCTCGAGATAGGGACCGCACCACGTGCGGTCCACGTTGTCTCTCGGCCTCGGGTTGGGATGCGATGCCATCGCATCCGCCTTGCTTGGTAGGGACGGCTGTCCCCAGCCGTCCGTTCGCCGACCAACGCACGAAACTCCATCGACTTCCTATTCTCTCTCTGGCCCTCGTGTCCTCAGGCCCTCGCTTACGCCCCTTGTCCCCGTGTCACCATGCCCACGTGTCCCCTCGAAGGCTCCGCCTTCGCGGATTGCGGACAACCCGCCCTACCCAAGACAGCGTCACCTCTCATCCCCCTCGCGGCTCCGGCGTGGTTCACTCGCTGTTCAGATGTAACGTCGCAGAATAACCATGGGCGCTGTAGTTCTGACTCACCTCGATCAGGACCACATCGGCGACGCGCTCACTGCGTACTTCGGTCGCTTTCTTTTTTTGCGGCAATTCCTTCAAGGCAATTGCCCGTTCCCTCCAATGCCTGAAACCGATGCGCGCGGGAGCCACCTCGATCAACGCCAACACGGTTATCATGACAATGTTCAACACCGGATACAGTGATGAATAATTCATATTTAGGAATATGAACATGTTTCGGCCGGACGCACCTGTTCATTTACAAAATAAGGAAAAAACCTCAGGGGTTCCTATTCGGCGGTGTCCCGTCATATCGGGCCTAGTTTACACCCCATGTCCCCTTGTCACCATGCCCACGTGCCCCCTCGCGGCCTGGCCGCGCGGGTAGGGACGGCTGTCCCCAGCCGTCCGTTCGCCGACCAACGCACGCACCTCGATCGAGT
>Ga0194048_10000099_pt1 | contig 36288 bp, 28 predicted proteins | sample JunL225m_MetaG_FD_161685 | JGI IMG/M metagenome (GOLD analysis project Ga0194048, IMG submission 161685) | Anoxic zone freshwater microbial communities from boreal shield lake in IISD Experimental Lakes Area, Ontario, Canada - Jun2016-L222-5m | ecosystem: Environmental > Aquatic > Freshwater >...
GTTGCACGTCCATCATCCAGACGGGAGACCGTATCGAGCGTGGCCTGACTCCGCCTGATGCCGTGAACTATGCCACGACTCGTCCTGAGGGTGGTTTCACTCCGCAAATTAACGATAACCGTTTCGGTAACAAGATCGAGCTACTCGCGGCCCGCAAGTCCAAGACCGATGGGGGCTACGCCCGGGTTCAGTGGGACCTGCGCAATGGTTCGTATATTGGTCAGACCGCTAACATCAGTTTTGAATGGTTGGGCTCCGATGGCTCGGTGACTGAGAGTCAGCCTAATTGGATTACCACCCCGCTTGAGCCTGGTGCGCTCACGACCGTGACCGCCACGGCCCTTAAATCGACGTCCGTCGAATGCCGCCTCCGTATCCTCTCTCGATAAAACCACCCTATGAATAAACTCTTCCTCCTCGCCTGTGCCGCCCTCATCGTCGGCTGCGACACCCCCGCCACCTACAAGGACCCGAACGGACGCGATCTCGTCGTCAGTCTGGAGAAGGTGAATATCCAGGACTTCGCCACGGCAGGCTCCTTGATGTTACAGTCTATGGTCAGCTCCCCGGCCTTTTCGAAAGGCGCGCCCGTCCTGCAGTTGGGCATGATTACGAATGACACCGCCAATAATTTCGACACGAGCCTGCTGCTATCGAAGCTGACGGTTCCGCTCGTCAATGCTGGCCGGGTGACCCTCCTGGAGAATGACGCCGTGGCTAATGCGGCCCGTGCCGCCTCGGGTTCTAGTGCCAACGTGCCGAAAGCCGAATACGTCCTCAAGGGCAAGATCCTCGAAGACCGAGCCAATGCTGGCAGCACCCGCCAGAACTCATACATCTTCCAGTTGACCCTGGTGGAGGTGAAACGAAGCGTCGCGGTCTGGACTGAAGAAAAAATCGTCACCAAGCAGGGGTCAAAGAACTCCATCGGCTTCTGATATACCCTCGCCAGTCGAGCGAGGTTTTCCCAACCTGCATTCCTCCGGATGCAGGTTGATTTTTTAATTATTGGCCAAGGCTTGGCGGGCTCATTGCTCGCCAAGGAATTGTTGCGTCGCGGCCGCACGGTACGCGTCGTGGATGATGGCTGGAGGTCGGCTGCTTCTCAGGTCGCCGCCGGCTTAATGACCCCGCTGACGGGACGCCGTTTCTCCCTGACCAAGGATTACCCAGTATTATTCTTGTGCGCGCGGGATCACTTTACCCCGCTAGGGGTTTTTCATCCTACGGATGTCTACCGTTTGTTTGTTGATGCCGAGCAACGTACCCGCGGGTTGAAGCGGGCGGAATGCTCGAGCTGTAGTCCATTTATCGCTCGCATCACCAAGTCGAAGGGTGAGTTAGATCCGGAGCTGACGGATGGTTTCGGGGGCGCCCTGATGCATGGTGCCTGGGTTGATTTACCTAAACTGCTCACCGATGTGCGGCGCGAACTCCAGGCGGCGGGCTGCTTGATCGAGTCGACTTTTGAACCCTCTGAGGCTACGCCGACGTCGGCGGGCGTAACCTGGCGCCATGATCTTTATGGGGCGATTGTTTACTGCGACGGGTATAAATCCGCCCAGCGTGGGCCGTTTACTTATCTGCCCTGGCAGCCGGCGAAGGGGGAGGTGCTTACATTATCGTCGGATGCACCGCAGAAGCCCTATGTCCTTAATCGTGAGGGTTGGGCGTTGCCGATGGGCGATGGCCTCTGGCGCACAGGGACTAACTGGCAGTGGGATCAGTTGGAGGAGGCTCCGTCTCAGGCTCAGCAGGATAAGCTCTTGGCGAGGTTTCGCGGCTACTTTGCTTCACCCGTGCAAGTGGATGTCTTGGATCATGTGGCCGGGGTGCGGCCGTGTACGGCGGATAATCGTCCATTCCTCGGCACTCACCCGGACGAGCCTCATACGCACATCTTCAATGGACTTGGGCCGCGCGGGACGGTTTGGGCTCCGAGTCTAACGATGCAGATGGCGGACTATTTGATCGAAGGGAAGGCCTTGCCGGAGGAACTTTCGATCAACCGGCACCCGCCTGCTTCGGGCGGCTCGTAGTCCCACGTGGCCGGCGCTTAGCGCTGGAGCTCGCAGAGAATCGTCTTACGGCCTCGCACCAAGCCCTCGAAAGCGACGACGGCGGTGATGCCTTGGCTGGCGACAGCGGCGTATTGCCCGCCGACGGCATAAGTTTGGGGAGCGGCATTGCCTCGTTGAAGCATCAAGGCGCCTTTCGACTCCCAGAATACCAGCGGCGTCTTGCCGATGAAAGTAGCCACCGGCTGGGCCGCCGACTCAGCGACCTTGCGTTCGATAGTAGGAATCTCGCTCGAGAAGACGGTCCGAAGGCGTTTCCAAACCGGCAGACTTTGGCCGTTTTGGTCATAGGTCAGGCCGCCGCCATCCATGGGGCAGGCGTTGAGCATCCAAGAACCCTGGCCTAATTTACGTGGAGGTGAGAAGCTAACGCCATCCTTGGTCTCCGTCAGGTAGAGGTCGCGGGCGCCTTGCAGCAGGTTGCGCCACATAATGCCGATGCGGCCATCTGGGGCGAAGGCTACGCTGGGCGCGCAGCATTGGCAGATGGGGCCTTCTGGTGAGGCGTAGACCAAACGGTCTTCACCCCAATGGAGGCCGCCGTCTTCGGAGAATTTCCCCCACAGGCTCATTTTGCCTGTTCGCAGATCCAGCCAAGTCAGGCCGATGCGATTCTGGCCGTTGCCTGCCAAGGCATGGAGGCCTTCGCGGGCGGAGAGCGGGACTTGATTCAATGCCAGCTGCTCCTGCCAATTGGCTCCGTCCGGTGAAGTCCAGGCGTGGACATTACCGTCAACATGCGAGATGGCGGTGATGAGAAGCAGATTCTTGCTGACGGCGATACGGGGTCCGCGGCGCATGCCGAGAGCGAGTTTCTCCAAGGTGGCGACGCGGGCCGGGGTACTGAAGGTTGTGCCATCTTTCGAAGTCACATAGAAGAGCGAGCTTCCCTGTCCGAAGACCAGGTGGATGCGGCCATCGGTACCCAGGGCGATTTGAGGTTGAATGGCGCCGACAAAGTCAGCCGGGATAACTTCAATCGGGGCGGGGAAGGCGATAGTCAGGCCGAGGATGCTTCCCGTCAGTAAAGCAAACAGCGCGCGCTTCATCTTATTTCTTTTTCGCCGCAGTCTTCTTCTTGGCCGGGCTATCTTTGGCGGCGGAAGAGACGAGATGGTCGACTGCGAGTAGGTAGCCTGAGAAGCCCAGTCCGGTAATCACGCCTTCGCAGGCGGAGGCGGTGACGGACTTGTGGCGAAACTCTTCGCGCTTGTAGATATTCGAAATATGGACCTCGACGGCCCGCATGCCGCTGCCGGCGATAGAATCGCGCAGGGCGACCGAGACGTGGGTATGGCCTCCTGGGTTGATCACCATAAATTTCACGCCCTTGTCGGCCCACTTCGCGATCGTATCGATGATCTCGCCTTCGTGGTTGGACTGGAAGAAGCGGGTCTTCGCGCCGGCGGCCTTGGCGTGCTTCTCGATCAGCTTCTCGAGGTCGCCGAGCGTCTGGGTACCATAGACCTCCGGCTCGCGCTTGCCGAGTCGGTCGAGGTTGGGTCCGTTGATGACGCCGATTTCCATGTCAGATGAATAAGGGCGGAGGCCCATTGGGGCAAGATATGAAAAGGGCGACCCTTTGCGGGGTCGCCCTTCGTTTCGCCTGACAGTTTGCTTACTTCAGGATCTGGCGGAGGACGTAGGGCAGGATGCCGCCGTGGCGGTAGTACTCGCCTTCAATCGCGGTATCGATGCGGGCGATGAGCGCGGCCTTGTCGACCGTGCCGTTGGCGCGGCGGATGACGAGGGTGACCGGCGTCTTCGGCTTGATCGGGCTGGAGAGGCCTTCGAGGTCGAAGGTCTCGGTACCGTCGAGGTGGTAGGACGCGGCGTTCTTGCCGTCGGCGAACTCGAGGGGCAGCACGCCCATGCCGAGGAGGTTGGAACGGTGGATGCGCTCGAAGGACTGTGCCACCACGGCGCGGATGCCGAGGAGGGCGGTGCCCTTGGCGGCCCAGTCACGGGACGAGCCCATGCCGTAGTCGACGCCGCCGAAGACGATCATGCCTTCGCCGCGCTGCGCGTAGGTCTGGCAGGCGTCATAGATGGCTTCGACCTTACCGTCGGGCTGGACCTTCGTGAAGCCGCCTTCCTTGCCGTCGGCCATCGCGTTCTTTACCTGGGTGTTAGCGAAGGTGCCGCGGGTCATGATGCGGTCGTTGCCGCGGCGCGAACCGTAGGAGTTGAAGTCCTTCTTCGACACGCCGGCCGCGAGGAGGAACTTGCCGGCTGGGGTCTCTTCCTTGAAGGCGCCAGCAGGAGAGATGTGGTCGGTCGTGACGGAGTCTCCGAGGATGGCCAGCGGACGCAGCTTCGCGAGCGTCGGCACTGGGGGAGGCGTCATCGAGAAGCCCTTGAAGAACGGCGGCTCCTGGATGTACGTGGAGGATTCCTTCCAGCTGAAGCGTGCTCCCGTGCCGCCCTGGACGCCCTTCCACTCCGCGGTGGCGTTAGCGAGAGAGTCGGCGGCGTACTTCGACTTGAACATCTCAGGCTTGAGGCCGCGGGCGACGTGGTCGGCCACTTCGGCTTGGGTGGGCCAGACATCCTTGAGGAAGACCGGCTTGCCGTCCTTGCCTGTGCCGAGCGGTTCGCTGTCGAGGTCGATGTCGACGCGGCCGGCGAGGGCGAAGGCTACGACGAGGGGAGGGGACATGAGGAAGTTCGAGCGGACTGCGCCGTGGACGCGGGCTTCGAAGTTACGGTTGCCCGAGAGCACGGAGGCCGTGACAAGGTCGCTGTTCTTGATCGCGCCTTCGATGTCGGCGTCGAGCGGGCCGGAATTGCCGATGCAGGTCGTGCACCCGTAGCCGACGAGATTAAAGCCAAGCTGGTCGAGGTAGCCGGAGAGCTGGATCTCGTTGAGGTAGTCGGTGACCACGCGGGAGCCGGGGGCCAGCGAGCACTTTACGTTGGGGTTCACCGTCAGGCCCTTTTCGACGGCCTTCTTGGCGACGAGGCCAGCGGCGACCATCACGGAAGGATTTGAGGTATTCGTGCAGGAGGTGATTGCGGCGATGACGACCGAGGCGTGCTTGAGCGAGCGCCCCGTGGCACCGACGGCGGCGGAAGCATCGCGCTCAGCGGCGGCCTTACCGAAACCGTTCTTGTCCTTTGGTGCGGTGAACAGCGTATTGAACGTGTCCTTAATCTTCGGGAGATCGATGCGGTCCTGGGGGCGCTTCGGACCGGAGACGCAAGGGACGACCGTGCTGATGTCGAGGTCGATAGTCTGCGTGTAATCGATGCTGCCGGCCTTCGGGATGCCGTAGAGGCCCTGGGCCTTGTAGTACTCCTTCACCAGCTCGATGTGCGACTCGTCGCGCCCCGTCTGGCGGAGGTAGTCGAGCGACTTGTCGTCGACCGGGAAGAAACCCATCGTGGCGCCGTATTCCGGGGCCATGTTGGCGATCGTGGCGCGGTCAGCGAGTGACAGGGCCTCGGTGCCTTCGCCGTAGAACTCGACGAACTTGCCGACGACCTTGGCCTTGCGGAGGATTTCCGTGAGGCGTAGGGTGAGGTCGGTGGCGGTGACGCCTTCGCGGAGGCGGCCGGTGAGGTTGACTCCGATGACTTCGGGCGTCTGGAAATAGACCGGCTGGCCGAGCATACCGGCTTCGGCTTCGATGCCGCCCACGCCCCAGCCCACGACGCCGATGCCGTTGATCATCGTGGTGTGAGAGTCGGTGCCGACAAGGGTGTCAGGGTAGAATACGCCGTCCTTCTGGAAGACCAGCTTCGCGAGGAACTCGAGGTTGACCTGGTGGACGATGCCGATGGCGGGCGGCACGACGCCGAAGGTCTTGAAGGCCTGCATGCCCCACTTCAGGAATTCGTAGCGCTCGGTGTTACGGCCGAATTCTTGACGCAGGTTTTCGAGGAAGGAGGAAGCGGTGCCAGCGCGGTCGACCTGCACCGAGTGGTCGACGACGAGGTCGACGGGGACGAGCGGTTCGATGACGGCGGAATCCTTACCGAGTTTGGCGACAGCTTCGCGCATGGCGGCGAGATCGACGAGCAGCGGCACGCCGGTGAAGTCCTGGAGCACGATGCGGGCGACGACGAACGGGATCTCGGTATCGACGGGCTTGGCGGCATTCCATGCGGCCAGCGTCTTCACGTCGTTCTCGGTGACCGCGACGCCATCGCAGTTGCGCAGCACCGATTCGAGGACGAGACGGATCGAGACGGGTAGACGGGAGATCTTGCCGAGGCCGGCCTGCTCGAGGGCGGGTACGGAATAAATTTGGCCAGTCTTGCCGCCAGCTGTGAAGGGGCGAAGGGCTTTGAAGGGGTCTTTGAGTGCCATGGTGAGTTGTGGGTAAAGGGAGGGGAATGTGACGGTGGCGGTCGGGCACGTAGCCAAAAGCAAAGAAGGCGGTCGGGGCAAGCCCGACCGCCTTCAAATAAGCCTGATTAACGCTTAGGCTTCGACGGCCTTCTTGATCTTGGCGAAGTTCGGCATCGAGGCCGGGTCGCGCTTCACTTCGGAGTGGATCACGTTGCCAGCCTTGTCGGCCACGAAGACCGAGCGCTTGGCGACATTGAGCAGGCTCGTCTTTTCAGGAATGACGCGGGTGTCCTTGACCTTAAAGGCCTTGATGGCGACCCGATTGAAGTCGGAGACGAGGGTGAGGGTGATACCTGCCTGCTTGGCCCAAGCTTCCTGGGCGAAGGGGCTGTCGACGGAAATGGCGATGATATCGGCACCCAGCTTCTTATATTCGTCGAGCAGTCCGCTAACCTTGCAGAGCTCATCGGTGCAGAAGCTCGTGAAAGCGAGAGGAACAAAGAGAATCACGGTCTTTCCCTTGCCGACGTTACGGCGCAGGTTGACGTCCACCAGTCCGGCGTCGGTCTTCTGCTTGAGGGTGATTTCAGGGAGGGGCTGGCCGATTTTCAGGGGCATGGTTTGAGGTGGGTAGGGGTTCGGGCACTAAATTGGCCCTTTTTTCATGGCATGCAAGGAAGGAGGCGGAAAAATGGCATTATTGACCACTTTTCTTGCTCCTTGGCGGGTTTGGGCGGATTAAAGCCTAAACCTGCCCTGAATCCTGAGCTAAACCTAGCCTGCGAAACCATTTTCGCTGTTTTCGGACAAGCGCCCAGGTGTCCAGGTTGATGCGTTCGACTAATCCTTCGAGGGCGACGCGCTTGCCACCCTGCAGCCAGTCCATGGTGGCGCGATAACCCACGGCACGAGCCGAGGCTAGCTCGGGGTCAAGATCGAGCCCTATGAGGCGTTCTGACTCCATGATGAGCCCTTCATTTATCATGCTCTGGGTGCGGAGGGCTATTCGCGTGCGGAGATCGGCGTCCGGGCGCTCGAGTAGCTCAAAGGTTACCGAGTGATTGGCGAAAGGCCCCCGGCGGCCGAGGAACTCGTCGCGCAGCGCATCGAGGGTGCGACCAGAGGCGAGCCGACGTTCCAAGGCCTTGGCGATGCGGATGGGGTTTTGTTGGTCGAGCCAGTCGGGTAGCTTCGCGCCTTCGACCTGTCTGAGACGATGGAGAAGGGGTTCGATGCCCAGACGCTGCAGGGTGCGCACCTCGGCGGTGATGGCTTCGCTGATGGGCAGTTCGTCGGTGACCGGACCGAAAAAGGCTGCGAGGTAGAAGCCGCTCCCGCCCGTGACGAGGATGCGTTTTCCTCGGCCGTGGGCTTCAGCAATTGCCCGTCGCGACATTTCGATGAATTGGGAAACCGAATAGCGCTCCGATGGCTCGACGAGGTTGAGGCCGTGATGACGTACGCGGCTTTGTTGCTCGGCCGTTGGTTTCGCTGAGCCGATATCCATGCCCCGATAGACACAGACCGAATCACACGAGAGGATCTCGGCACCGTTTTGTTCTGCCCATGATAACGCCGCCTCCGTCTTGCCGACCGCCGTCGGCCCCGTCAGCACATGAATCGCTGGCGGCGCGGTGGTCATCCCGCTCGCTTGGCCCAGTCTAGGCAGAAGGAAAGTAGGACGAGCGCCACGGGAGAGGTGAGCACCATGCTGTCAATGAGGTCGAGAGCACCGCCAATTCCAGGAATCGTCGCCCCAGAATCCTTCGCCCCCGCCAAGCGTTTAAAGACGGACTCAATTAAGTCAGAAGGAATGCTCAGGGCGGCGATGGGTAGCGCCATGATGGCGGCTTTCCATGGAACCATGAACGTGATCCCTAATGGGCCAGAGCAAACCCAGGCGAAAAGGGCCGAGGCGCCGGCGGAGGTGATTAGGCCACCGATGCAACCTTCCCAGCTTTTGGCCGGGCTGATGTTGGGAGCGATTTTATGTTTACCGAATGGCACGCCGAAAACGAGCCCGCCCACGTCGGTGAACTTCGTGGCGACGAACACCCAAACAACATAGTACAAGCCTACGGGTTTGGCGGCCAAGAGATGGCCATCCTTCATGCGCCCGATCGCAATCAACGACGCTAACATGAAAGGCAGGTAGGCGAACCCGTAGAGGGTAGGGAGCCTCCGCAGGAGGGTGGGCACTTCGCCCGGGTGGCGCAGAAGCGAAAGCAGATGGACGCCAAAGGCGGCCGCGCCGCCGAGTAGCAGATAATTAGCACGACCTTCTTCCGGCGCGAAGAAGAACAGGGCAAAGAGCAGAGCGAAGCCAGCGACGATGCCCGAGGGATTGGGGCGACTCACGCCCGGGATACGGCGGGCTAATTGATAAAATTCATACTGGGCGGCACCGACCAGCAGGGCAAGGAGCCCGAAGGAGGCTTGCTCGGCGACCGAGAAGAATCCGCCCACCCAGATGACGATGCCGACGATTACCCAGAGTCCGATGGTGCTTAGCGCGCGGTCTCTCATGCTTGGGCGGGGGTCTGGATTTGTTCGCGTGTCTTGCCGAAGCGTCGCTCGCGCTTGGAATATTCTGTGAGTGCCAGTTGGAGCTGCTGCTTATCGAAGTCTGGCCAGAAGACTGAGGCAAATACGATTTCTGCGTAGGCGGATTGGAGGAGGAGAAAGTTGCTGAGGCGGAATTCTCCGGAGGTACGGATGATGAGATCGGGGTCCGGCATGCCCGAGGTCTGCAGGTGGGATTCGAGTACCGACCAGTTGATCTCCTCGGGCTTGATGACGCCGGCGACAGCATCGGCGGCGAGGGCTTGGGCGGCGCTCACGATTTCCTGTCGCGCGCCATAGTTCAAGGCGACCACCAGGTTGAAGGCGGTATTATTTTTACTCGATTCAATGACGTCTTCCAATGGCTTGCGGACGAACTCCGGGAGGGCGGAAAGTTCGCCGATCACGCGTAGACGGACGTTGCGACGTTCCAGTCGGGCCAAGTGCGCACGGAGAATCCATTCGCCCAGTTTAAAAAGCCCGCTGACCTCGTCGGGAGGGCGTTTCCAGTTTTCTGCGGAGAATGCGAAGACCGTCAGGGTGTTGACACCCAGGTCGATGCAAGAGTCGATGGTCTCGATCAGCCGTTCGGCTCCGCGGCGATGGCCTTCAAGGCGTGGGAGGTTTTTAGCGGCGGCCCAGCGCCCGTTGCCGTCCATGATGATCCCGATGTGCTTCGGGGGCACGGGGTTGACGGTAATAATGGGCGCGGGGGACGACACTAGGGCGCAGAATGTCCGACCTGCCTCGTCTCTGGCAACCGTGAATCAGCGTTCGTCGGCCGCAACCATGACGCCGGGAAAGCCGGCATTGCGGGCGAGTTCGCAGACTTCGAGGAAACTTTGCATCGTCAGCGCGGCATCGGCCTTGATGAGTAAAGGGCGGGCGGAACCGCCAGCAGCAGCAACCCGGACGAGTTCGGCCTTCAGTCCATCGCGGTTCACCACGCGCCCGGCGACAACGAAGATGCCCGTACCGCGAGCGGATACTAGGGTGACGGTCAGGGAGGTGCGGGCCAAATCCCCAATGGCGGTCTTCGGGGTGCTAAGGTTACGAGACGCCGCTGGGATGTTTTGATCAAATCCTACATACATGCCTGGGGCGAAGACGAACTCGGCTGAGAAGGTGTAAATCAAGGCGGCACACACAAGGGCGAGCGCCAAGGGGACGGCGTCGACCCCGGTTTCGGGTCGCCGCACTTTGGCCAAAACTCCAAGTGGCGTCTGCATCTTATTGCTTGGGTTTCTCTTCCGGTAGTTCGTGGCGGACGAAAGTTATAATTGAATGGGCGGCAATTTCCATCTCGGTGACGATGGAGCGCACGCGGCCGATGAGAAAGTGGTGGGCCATGGAGCAGCCGGCCGCGATGACGAGGGCGAAGCCTGCGGTGGAGAGGGCGGCTTGCACATTTAGGAGGAGGTGGTCAGCGGCAGCGTAGACGCTGCCATCACGCAAGGCGGTGGCTAAATGGAAGCCCGCAAAGACGGCACCGGCTAGACCGAGTAGTGGCGCGACTCGACCAATGGCGGCAATAGTTCCGAGTCGTCGTTCAAGCACCGGTAGTTCGAGTAGGGCGGCTTCAGTGGCAGCCGCGCGCATGGCGTCTTCGCCGCTGGAAGATCGCAGTAAGGCGGCTTTGACCACGCGCGGCACCGGGCCGGGAGATTCTTCACAGGCGGCGATGGCTTCAAGCGGTCGTCCGGCGCGCAGGTTATTGCGAACGCCTTCGATAAAGTCCGAGGAAAGCACGAGGCCTCGATGGAGGAACATCGCGCGCTCGACGACGAAGACGAGGGCCAGGAAGGCGAGAATCAGCAGAATCCAGACGAAGGGGCCCGCATCGAAGGGGAAGGTGAAATCTCTCATTGGGGCTTGGGTGAATTGGACAATGAATGACGCAGGGTCGCAAGTTTGCTTTCAGCGGTGGCTTGGCCTGGCAGGCGCATCTGGTTGCCAGTCAGTCCTTGATTCACGGTTAGGATCGTTTTGTAGGCCGCGATGGCTTCCTCCTTGTCGCCGTCTTGTTCGCAAATCTCACCCATCAGTAGGATGGAGCGGGTCAACCAGAGCCGTCCTTCTGAGGATAGCTTTTGGGCTGAGTCCACCGTGGTCGTGCCGGGGTTGCGCAGGGTGGCGAGAGAGCGGAGCAGGATTTTGCGGGCTTCCAGTCGAGTGGCTTTCGCTTCGAAGGTGGTTTCTGCCTTGGCGCGTTCAATCAGGGTGAGGGACCATTTATACCAGGCTTCAATGCGAATGTCGTCCGAATCTTTGGCCCAGGCTTCCGCAACGCGTTCATAGGCGGCTGCGGCTAGGGCGGCCCGTTTCCGATCTAGCTGTCCGTTGCGATCGCGGCGAAGTTCCGCGAGTCCAAAGATCGAGTCGGCCCGCGCCATTTCTGCCTGTGGTCTTGCGGAGTCCGTGGGCTTGTCCCGGATAAGTCCATCAAGCACGAGTAGCGCTTTATCGAATTGTCCGAGCGAACGTAAAATCTCGGCGCGGCGAAGGGAAACCCGGAAGAGGAGTGGGCTGCGGGGGAAAGATTCGGTAAAATCTTCCAGAAGTTCGACGGCATCCTTTAATTTTGATTCGCCTGCTTGAGGGGCTTGCAGGGCGGCTTGCTCGGCGGCTTCGTAGAGTCCCAGCGCGGCGAATTCGGCGAGCGCCGTTTCGCCTTTAAAGTCTTTGGCCAAGGCTTCGAAGCGGGTCTGCGCTTCCGCGTGTCGGCCGTTGGATGCTAAGTGGCGTCCCTCCACGAGGTAGGAGGCGGCGGCGGCGGGGACTTTCCCGTATTTCTTGCGGAGGGCCACGAGCTCATCGAGGCCTTTGGCCGAGCCGGCATCTAGTTTGGTGCGTGCCTTGAGTAAGGCTACATGGCCACGGAGTTCGGGAGCTGATTTCCGCAGGTCTGACGTGGCTTCGGCTGGCAGGTGTTCCAGCTTGCTGTCGATGCCATCGGCGAGTCGCGCCGCCTGGGGGGTGTCTCCCGCGGCGATGGCGATGAGCGCCTTCTGCCAGTCAAAGCGAAGGGCGAAATCGATTTCAGCGTTTTCAGTGAGCGGAGCGAGTCGGGTGAGCAGTTTGGCGGCATCGCTGGCGTGGTTGGCTTTCCGGGCGTCTTCAGCTAGATTCCAGATGGCGGTCCAGATTGGCCGCCGTGTCTGCGTTCGGTTGGAGCGGGCAGTTTCTTCGATCACGACACAGGTTTTGGTCCACGAGGCGATATCCTCGTTGGTTTCCAGGAGGCAAAGAATGCGTTGATGAAAGGCCGCTTCGGCAATCTTGATGTCAGCGGCGTCTTTCTGCAGGGCGGCGTAGGCTTTTTCGGCTAGCACGAAATCTTTCGCTAAGAACAGGCAGTCGGCGGCGGCGATACGCAGCTGCGCACGCTCGGGTTCAACGCTGCTTTCGGCTAGGGTGGTAAGATGCGTGGCGGCGAGGCGGAAAGAGCCGTCGCCCCAGGCGGCGATGGCAAGGGTGCGGACGGCTTCGCGGGCCAGCGGGCTGGCCGGAACATCCTTAAGTAAATCTTCGGCAGCTTGGCGGGCTTTTTCACGATTCCCGGCGAAGAGCATCAACTGGGCGCGTGCGAGATGGATGGAATCCAGAACCTTGATGTCGCGCGGGCAGTAAAAGGAGAGTTGTCCTTCATTTCGGCGTGCCAGGAAGTCGTTTACTTCGTTGGCGACCGACTTGGGGTCTTCGCTCCGGGCTTTGGGGTTATTCGCATCCTCACGCGGGTCAGCGGCTGAGACGAGGGCGCGCAGGGCAGCTAATCTTACCGAGGTATTCGCTTCATTCTTCGCGGCTTCCTTGAGTTTCTCACGCCCGCGAACGGAGTCTTGGCCGAGGATGAGGCCAGCGAGTAGGTCCGCTTCGGCCTGTCGTGCCGGAGCGAGGGTGCCGGCGGAAGCGAGGGCTTGGGCGGCGCCTTTGGTGTCTTGCAGGTGAGCGTATGCGAGTGCGAGGTTGCGGGCGTAAGCAAAGGCGAGTGGCGTGCCTTGGGCCGCCGAGGCGAGCTCCCGAAGTGCGTCTAAGGACCGTTGGTCGACTTTCCCGGCGACGATGGACGCACGATACCCGAGGATTTCGATCCGTTGACGTTGTTCTTCGGAGACCGCTGTCCGGGTAACGGCTTCGAGGCTAAGGTTGGCGTTTAGGTTATCGCCGGCGGCCGCGGCAATCATCCATCGTAACGCGTGGCCCCAGGCAATCTCCGCAGGCGGCAGGGCGGCAAGGTCGAGTTCGTTCGAGAGAATGCGTGCGTTATCGGTATCGTTCTCGAGCAGCGCCACCATCGCTTCGCGCAGATTCCGCCGGGCGGATTTTGGCAGAAATTTGAGCGTTGCTTTAGCTTCGGCGGTGCGGGTGCGTTCGATGTACGCGGCTGAAAGGCCAAGTCCGGCTTTCTCTTTATCGGTATCGCTTAGTTTCGGGTCGGCGAGTAGTTGCCCGTAGAAAATCGAGGCAGTCGAAGAGAGGCCGGCGGCCATGGCCTGCTCGGCCAGACCCATCAAGGTCCGGCGGTCCGGCAACTCCCCGGGATGGAGCGGGGCATTCGCTGTAATTAAATTTGGAGGGAGATCTTGAGATGCGCCTACTGCCGGCCAGAGACTGGCCAGGGCAAAGAGGGCTACCAAGGTGAACCGCGACATTAGCCCGACTATGGCTGAGCCAAGGCGTCGGGCAAGAGGCGAGTGCCGAGTCCTCAGGCCTTATCTAAACCGAAGGCCGTATGCACCGCACGGACGGCCGCGTCCGCCTTGGCGGGGTCGAGGGCCACGGAGATCTTGATTTCGGAGGTGGTGATCAGCTCGCTGTTCACGCCCACCGACGACAAGGCCTTGAAGAGAGTGCCGGCGACGCCGGGGTGGGAAATCATGCCGACCCCGACGATGGAGAGTTTGGAGATTTCGCCGGCGGAGCGGACCGAGCCGGAGCCGAGTTTCTTAAGGGTCTGGCCAACGACGGATTCGACTCGGGAGTACTGGTCAGTGGTCACCGAGAAGGTCAGGTTGGCTTTGCCATCCTTCCCCAGGTTCTTGATGATCATGTCGACGCTCAGGCCGGCTTCGCCGAGGTCATCGAAGAGGGCGGAAAGAGCCTGCGGGTTGTCGGGTAGGTCGTTGACCGTGACACGGGTCTGCAGGCGGTCGAGGGCGACGCCGGCAATCACCGCGTCTTCAAGGGTTTTGTCGATGGCTTTCACGATGGTTCCGGGTTGGTCGTTAAAGGAGGAACGGACCTCGAAGGGCACGTTATATTTCTGGGCGAACTCGACGGAGCGAGACTGCATTACCTTGGAACCGCTGGACGCAAGTTCGAGCATCTCCTCGTAGGAGATTTCATGGAGCTTACTGGCCGAAAGGACGATGCGCGGGTCGGCGGTGTAGACGCCGTCAACATCGGTAAAGATTTGGCAGAGGTCCGCTTTGATTGAGGCGGCTACAGCGATGGCGGTGAGATCCGAACCTCCGCGGCCAAGGGTGGTAATTTCGCCTGCTTCGGTGCAGCCTTGGAATCCGGCCACGACAACGACTTTACCTTCATCCAATCGCTGTAATAAGTCGCCGCCGGTGATGCGGGTGATGCGGGCGCGGGTATGGATGTCGTCCGTGAAGATGCCGGCTTGGGCGCCCGTGCGCGATACGGCGGGCACCCCAATGGCGTGGAGGGCCATCACGGTCAGAGCAATGGTTTCCTGTTCGCCGACGGTCATCAGGACGTCCATCTCGCGTTCGTCGGGGAGTTTGGAAAGCGCTTTGGCACGGGCGATGAGGTCATTGGTCACCCCGCTGCGGGCGGAGACAACGACTACGAGGCGGTTACCCTTGGACCACTGTTCCTTGATTTTGGCCGCGACATTCTGAATACGGTCAACGTTGCCGACGGAAGTTCCGCCGTATTTTTGGACAATGAGGGCCACCGGAAGTTTAGGATTCAGGAGAGAAGATGCGGAGCACGACCGGCTCCTCGAGCACCGTCTTGAGGCGCCGCAATTCTGTCAAGACTGCGGACATCTTGCGTTCGCTGACCGGGTAGGTCGAAAGGGTGACGGTGCCGCGGCCTTGGTTGGGGTGTTCGTACTGAATCACGCGCGCGATCGAGACCTTATGCTTGGAGAAGATTCGGTAGATGCCTTCAGAGACGCCGGCCTTGTCGAGTAAGGACAGGCGAAGGTAGAAGGGGGAGACGATCTCATCGAGGTCCGCCATGCGAAGGCCGCGACCGATTTTCTCGCGCGTGTTCAGGGCGTCGGCTGAAAGGGCCTGGGGGATAGCCCCGGTGAGAGCCGCAATCGCATCGACAATGTCGCCGATGACGGCGGAAGCGGTAGCGTCGCCACCTGCGCCGCGACCCGTGAGGGTGGTAGCACCGACGACATCTCCGCGGAGGGTAATGCCGTTGTTGACGCCGGAGACGCGGGCCAGGATATCGCGATTAGGGACAAGAGAAGGGTAGACGCCGACGGTCATCCAGTTGGCTTTGAAGTCGCGGCGAATGACGGCGAGGTGCTTGAGGGCAAAGCCGAAGCGCCGGGCGAAATCGATGTCCGCTGGGCCGATCTTGCGGATGCCTTCGACGAGTGTGCGGGAGGGGGGTGCCCACTTGCCGTGCGCGAGCCAGGCGAGGATGGAGGCTTTGTGGAAGGCATCGATGCCGTCGACGTCGAGCGTCGGGTCGGCTTCGGCGTAGCCAAGCTCTTGGGCTTCCTTGAGGGCGTCAGCGAACGAGAGGCCATCTTCGCCCATGCGGGTGAGGATATGATTACAGGTGCCGTTAAGGATACCGACGATGAGTTCGAAGCGATTCGCGACGAGGCCTTCGCGGATGGCCTTGATGATGGGGATGCCGCCGGCAACGCTGGCTTCAAAGAGGAACTGCCCACCATGCTTGCGCACGGCCTCAAAGATTTCTGGGCCGTGTTCGCAGAGGAGTGCTTTGTTGGCAGAGACGACGACTTTACCGAGGCGGAGGGCGCGCAGGGTGAGTTCGCGTGCCTTCGTGGTGCCTCCGATAAGTTCGCAGACCACGTGGACCTTTGGGTCGTCGATAATGTCGTTCGGATTCTTGGTGAGCTTGGAGGGGGAGATTTTTACCGCGCGCTTCTTTTTGAGATCGCGGACGGACGCCTTACGCAGGTCGAGCTTTACGCCGAGGCGCGATTCAAGGTCGGTTTGCTTTTCATGCAGGTGTTTCCAGACGCCTTGGCCGACGGTGCCGAAGCCGAGGATGCCGATACCGATGGTGCGTGGGGCGGTCATTGCGAAAAGATTAGGCTTTTTTGACGAAACGATTTTCAGTACCGTTCAGCAGTCGTCCGATGTTGGTGCGGTGCGTCCAGATATTGAAAGCGGCGATGGCCGCAGCGAACCAGAACCGTGGCTGGTCGTACTTCAGGAAGAAGCAGCTGACCGGCAACGAAACGCCCAGCGCTAGTGAAGCCAGGGAGACGTAGCGCGAGAGTAGGAAGACGATGCCCCAGATGGCGGCGCCGATGAGAATCGGGACCGGCAGCAGCACCAGCAGACCGCCGATGGTGGAAGCCACGCCCTTGCCGCCTTTGAATTTCAAGAAGCAGGAGAAGCAGTGGCCGAGCAAAGTGCCGGCGAAAGCGGCGACGCAGACAATGAAAAAGATTTCGTTGATAAAGAGGTCGTTAGGGTTGATGCGGAGGAGGAGATAAGGCAGGCCCGCACCGACGAAGCCCTTGAGGACATCGAGGGCGAAGACGAGATTGCCGGGTCCCTTACCGAGCACGCGCTTAACGTTGGTCGCTCCGGGGTTCCCAGAGCCTTCCTTCAGGATATCGATCCCATGCTTCTTCGCCACAAGCACGGCGAAGTTGACGGAACCGATGAGGTAGCCGAGTAGGGCAAAAATTCCGATAGCCGCGAACATCGCTTAGGCGTCGATCAACTTGGCGCTGACGATTGCTGGGTTGCGGAGAATCTCAGCGATGGCAGCGGCTCCGGGAGCGGTGTCGAGTTGGTAGACCGCGAGAGCGTTGGATCCGCCCGTGCGACTGAGTGCCATGTTGGCGATATTCACGCGTTCCTTAGCGAGCAGGCTGCCGAGGGCCCCGATGATGCCGGGTTGATCCTGGTTTTCAATGAGGAGAATTTTTCCTTCAGGGACGAACTCGAGGGTGCGGCCATTGATGGAAACGATTCGAGGCGATTGGGCTTTGCCGAGGACGGTGCCAGCGACAGAGACAGACTTGCCGCCTGCGAGGACAGCCTCGACCAGGATGAGTTCTTTGTAGTCAGCTTCGGCGGACGAGCGAACGGTCTGCACTTCAACGCCAAGGGCCTTAAGCTTGCCAGGAGCGTTCACGTCGGTGACGCCTTCGACGATGCCACGCAAGTAGCCGCGCTGGATGGCGCGGGCGATGGCGTTGGCACCCTGATCGGAGCCGGTGCCAAACGTGGTAAGGCGGAGGGATTCGATTCGGCCGGGGGCGGCGAGCTGGCGGGCGATGGCACCAAGTTTCTGCGCAAGGGCGAGGAAAGGCTTGATGGCTGCGAGCGTCTGGGAGTCGACGGAAGGTAGGTTGACTGCATTGGCGGGTGAGCCGCCGCCGAGGACCGTGATGGCGGCTTCCGCAACTTCGACCCCGACATTCTCCTGAGCTTCAGCCGTCGAGGCGCCGAGGTGAGGGGAGAGGTGTGCTTTCGGCAGAGAGCGCAGAGGGTGGTCTTTGGCGAGGGGCTCTTCGACAAACACATCGAACCCGCAGCCGCCACACTGGCCGGATTTCAAGGCTTCCGCGAGGGCGGCTTCATCCACGATGCCACCGCGAGCACAATTCACAATCTTCACGCCCTTCTTCATCTTGGCGAAGGCGGCGCTGTCGACCATGCCTTCCGTGGCGCCCTGTTTACCTTTCTCAATGAGAGGCATGTGGACGGTAATGTAGTCGGAGAGGGCGAAGACTTCGTCGAGGGTCGCAATCGAGACGCCCAAGGCCTTGGCACGTGATTCGGTCAGGTACGGGTCGTAGGCCAGGACCTTCATGCCAAAGGCGAGGGCACGCTTGGAGACTTCGGCGCCGATGCGGCCGAGGCCGAGCACGCCGAGGGTTTTGCCGAAAAGTTCGGAGCCTGAGAGGCTTTTGCGATCCCATTTGCCTTCGCGCATGGACTGGACGGCTTCCGGTACGGGGCGGGCCAGGGAGAGGAGGTGGGTGAAGGTCAGCTCGGCCGTTGCGATGGTGTTGCCCGAAGGGGTATTCATCACGATGACCCCGCGCTCGGTGGCGGCATCGACGTCGATGTTGTCGACGCCTACGCCCGCACGACCGACGCAGACGAGGCGATGGGCGGCGGCGAGTACTTCCCGGGTGATCTGGGTCTCGGAGCGCACCAGGATGGCATCCACGTCCGCAACGAGGCTGAGGACCTGTTCCGGGGTAGAGCCGTAGGCTTCGACGACCTCATAGCCCGGCTGGGCTTTGAGGAGGGCGACTCCGGTGGGTGAGATTTTGTCGGCGACGAGTACCTTGGGCATGGCGATGTGGCGTGGAAAGTTTGCGTGGAGTCATAAATGCCCACCCACGGTAAAGGCAAGCACCTACCCCCGCCCGGCTGTCATAGAAGCATCAGAGCCGACGATGGGCATAATCCGCCAATTCGTAGCAATCCGGGCTCATTTCTTCCAGAAAACGGCAGGGGTCGAGGGGGCGGTAGCCTTCCCCTGAAACGGCGAAGCGGGGGGCGAAAAGGAAGAGCAAGTTCTCCGCGCGGGTGCAGGCCACGTAGAAGAGCCGGCGTTCCTCTTCCACGTCTCCTTCGTCGATGGCGCGGCTCAGCGGTAAAAGCCCATCGGCAACCCCCAGCAGGAAGACAATCGGGAACTCCAGGCCTTTGGATTGGTGAATCGTCGTGAGGCGCAGCATGTCCTCCTCGGGTTCAGCTTTTTTGTCTGAAGACTCTCCATTTAGGAGCGCCACTTGGGCGACGAGGTCGCCGACGTCTTCAAATTTTGAAGCGAAGCCAATCAGGCCTTGGAGGTCCTGCTCTCGATCGCGCCAGTCCGGGAAAATGGTTTTGATGAAGCCACCGTACCAGCCCTCGATGCAGACGCGTACGGTTTCCGCCGGAGTTCGGGCTACCTTGATGGAATGGGCATCGGAGGCGGCGACGAAGAGATCAGGGGCTGGGGCCGTTGGGCCAGGTTTAGCTTTGGCGGCCTCCAGTCCTTCCAGCATGTCTTCGAGCGTGATCGTCAGGTCTTTGAAATCGTCCTTCGCGGATTCGGGTACGCGCTTCAGGACGGCGTCGGCCCGCAGGGCGCGAACCATTCCGCGTCCTTCGGCTAGTTCGATTTCGCGGGCGGCTTTACTGATCTTATCGGCCGCGACTGGGCCGACCTTCGGTAACAAACAGAGGATGCGAGAGAGCGCGACTTGGTCGAGAGGGTTATGGACGAAGCGAAGTTGCGCGAGGATGTCCTTCACGTGAATGAGATCAAAGAACTTATGACCGCTGGTAATGACGAAGGGTACGCCTAAGGCATTCAGTTCCATCTGTAATTCAAGTGACTGGTAGTGCGCGCGGTAAAGGACGTGGATATCGGCGAGCGCATGCCCGTCCTGATGGAGTTGGAGGATTTTTCGACCGACGAGTTTGGCTTGCTGTGAGGTATCGCCGACCGTGAAGACCGTGGGTTGAGGGCCGCGCTGTCGAACGGCTTTTAGTCGCCGATCGAATCCCTCGATCTTCGGGCGATGACTCAGGATTTCGTTCGCGAAGGCTAAGATTTCCGGCGTGGAACGATAGTTGGTGTCAATCGTGTGGATCAGTGTACCTGGGTGGCGATTCGGGAAAGCGACGATGTTCTCCCAGTCGGCACCACGCCATGTGTAGATACACTGCGCGTCATCGCCCACAGCCATGATCTGGTGTTCACTCGCCAGTAGATCGATGATGCGGCTCTGCAGTCGATTCGTATCCTGAAACTCATCAACGAGGATGTGGCGGAAGCGTTGCCGATAGTGGGCGAGGGCGGCCGGGTCGTTTTCGAGGATATAAAGCCAGAGGCTCAGGAGGTCATCAAAGTCGCAGAGGTTTCGCTCTTTTTTCGCGGCCTCGTAAGTGGTGCAGAACTGCATCAGCTTCTCTGGGCCGCCTTTCATCCAATCGAGACGTTCAGTGAGCACGTCGTGCAGGGGGCGGAGGGTGTTTCGAGCGTGCGAATAGGCGTCGAGAATGACTGCGGCCTTCGGGTTGGTCTTGTCCTTGATGAAGGCCCCGTCGACCTGCTTCACGATCTCGGAGAAGAGCTGCTCAGATTCTTTCTGGTCCAGGATGGTGAAATCCGGTGAACGCGAGGCCACGGCGGCATTGCGGCGCAGGATGCGTTGGCCGATGGAGTGGAAGGTGCCGCCCCAGAATTGACCGCGGGGCACCCCCGTCAGGTCCTCCACGCGCTCCAGCATCTCCTTGGCGGACTTATTGGTGAAGGTTAGCAGGAGGATATCCCATGGTCGGGCGCCTTGATGGAGGAGCCAGGCTACCCGGTAGGTCAGGGTGCGCGTCTTTCCTGAGCCGGCACCGGCAAGGACGAGGGCGGGCCCGCGAGGAGAGGTGACCGCGGCGTACTGCTCGTCGTTGAGCTCGGCACGGAAGTCGACAGGAGGCAGTCCTTCCACGGCTTAGCGGATGGGGCGCTGGCGGCGATCCATCAGGCTGAACTTGGAGACCTGTTCGTCCGCCTTGTAGGAAGATCGCACCAATGGGCCGGACTCGACGTGCTTCACACCGACTTCAAGCGCCATGGCTTTCCATTCCGCAAATTCATCCGGGTGCACCCAGCGATCAATCGGAGCGTGTTCCTTGCTGGGTGAAAGGTACTGGCCGATCGTGAGAATATCTACTTGGGCGGCGGCGATATCCCGGATGAGCTGGGCGACTTCTTCTTTGCGTTCGCCAATGCCCAGCATGATGCCGGTCTTGGTCACGAAGTCGCGTGACTTGGCGTGCTTCAGGACCCAGAAAGATCGGTCATAACGAGCGGTCTTGCGCACGGGGCGCTGCAACCGTTCGACGGTTTCGAGGTTGTGATTCAGAATGTCGGGCCGGGCATCGAGTAGCGTATCGAGGTGTACCTGTTCGCCGCGGAAGTCGGCAGGCAGGACTTCGATGGTCGTCGCGGGGTTGCGGTGGCGGGTGGCCCGAATGGTGGCGGCCCAGACTGAGGCGCCGCCATCTTTAAGGTCGTCGCGAGCAACAGAGGTGATGACCACGTGCTTCAGTTTCATCTGTGCGATGGATTCGGCTACGCGGGCGGGTTCGCCGAGGTCGAGTTCGCTCGGGCGGCCGGTGAGGACGGCGCAGAAGGTGCACGAGCGGGTGCAGACGTTGCCCAGGATCATTACGGTGGCCGTGCCGCGAGACCAGCATTCGCCCATGTTCGGGCACTGGGCGGACTGACAAACCGTGTGGAGCTTGTGCTCGTCGACGTTCTTCTTGGTTTCCAGGAAGTCGGGACCGCTCGGAAGCTTGGCGCGAAGCCAGTCGGGTTTACGGGCGGACTCAATCATGGAGGGGGTCAACATTGCGGTCTCGGCCCTTTTTTCAACCTAACAAACAAGAAGGGGTGCTCTCCTCCCGGAAAGCACCCCTTTTGCTATGATGTTTTAACTTAAACCTTAGAAGGACTTCTTAACCGTGAAGGCCGTGATGCTGCCGGCACCTTCAAGCTTGTTGTAGGCGACGCTGGCGTCGAAACCGAGAACCGGGTAGGTCAGGGCGAGCGCGTAGTCGTACTTGGAGCTGGCCTTGTCGGAACCGTAGTGGAGGCCGAGGTTGAGTCCCTTGACGGCGGCGATGTCGTAGCTGTAGTTGGCTTCGTAGTAGTAGTCGGACAGGGAGCCGGTGACACCACGGGAGGCCTTGAGGGTCAGGCCGGCGTAGGTCGCGGAGATGTTGGCTTCACCGCCAGTGGCGTTGGCCGAGGAGGCAGTGTAGGTGTAGTCGATGTATCCAACCGAGACGTCGACGGCGCCGATCTTGAAGCCGTAGTTGGCGTAGAGGTCAATTTCCGTGCCATCGCTGAGGCTTGAGCCCCAGACGCCCGCCGTGAGGCCGCTGACCGGGGTCTTGGTCAGATCAAAACCGCCCTGAATGGCGACGTGATTATTGTACGAGATACCGCGGAAGACGTAGTTGCTCGTCAGCGCGACATTGCCCGTGGTGGTGAACGCCGAGGCAGCGGCGGGCGCCGACTGAGCAAAGCTCGCGGCAGCGGTGAGGGTGAGGAGGGTGATGGTGGTGTGCTTCATTGCACCACCGCTAATGCTAACTCTGTGCCAACGAGCCTAAAACCGAACCAAACAAAGCTATTTCCCTAAAAACCAGCAGACCCCTGACTAAAAATAAACCGTTGTGACTAAATTTAAGCGATGTCGCTCAATCGTTAACCCCCTAGTGCCGACTTGTAACTTACAACGTGGGCCGTGGCGGCTTTTGACCAACTGAACTCCATCTCCATGGCTTTTTTCTGCACAGCTTTGAATGACTCCGGCTGCTGGTAAAGTTCCAGGGCGCGCTGGATGGCCCAATCGATACCTGCGACGTCGGCGTGTTGGAAGGTGATCCCCGTCCCGCCTTGCTTGCCATCCCAGGGTGAAACGGTGTCCGCTAATCCGCCCGTCGCTCGCACGACGGGAAGGGTGCCGTACGCCATGGAATACATCTGATTAAGTCCGCAGGGTTCGAATCGGCTGGGCATTAGGAAGAAATCGCTACCTGCCTCGATGCGATGCGAAAGGCCATTATCGTAGCCGATGCGGACGGCGCAGAGCTCAGGGAAGTCCGCGGCGAGTCGGCGAAATTCGTTTTCCAGAACCGCATCCCCGCTACCGAGTAGTACGAACTGAATCATGCCATCGCGAAGGTATTTGGGTAGCACCTGTACCGCGAGGTCGAGCCCCTTCTGATCCCAGAGGCGGGAGACGACGCCGATCACGGGGAGCTTGCGGTCGGTGGCAAGGTTCAGCTCGCGGAGGAGGGCCTGCTTGCAGGCACTTTTGCCGCTGACGTCCTTGGCCGAGAAGCCTTTCGCAATATGTTTATCGTCGGCCGGATTCCATTCGTCGCGGTCGACACCATTAAGAATGCCTAGCAGATTACGGCTGCGACGGCGGACGACATCATCAAGTCCGTAGCCAAACGCAGGCGTGAGGATTTCCTGAGCGTAGGTGGGACTGACCGTGATGACGCGGTTGGCGTGGAGGATGCCACCCTTAAGGAAATTAACCCCTCCCAAGCACTCTAACTCCATGGGATTCCAGAGAAACTCAGGCAAGCCGAGGTAACCCATAATGCGACGTGGATAGAGTCCTTGATGCTGAAGATTGTGGATGGTGATCACTGAGGCGCTTTGGCCTAAGGCGGATGACTTGAGCGTCGTATTGAGTAGGACGGGAACGAGGCCCGCGGTCCAATCGTGGCAATGGACGATGTCGGGAATCCAGTTGGTAGAAAGGCAGGCATCCAGCCCAGCTCGCCCATAGAACGCTGCCCGCTCCGCGGCGTCTTCGCGTATTGGGTAGATTTCGCGACTGCCGTAAAAATCTTCATGTTCAATGAACCAGGCGTCGAAGCCGTTGGTGACGGTGAGTGTCCGGACTCGGCAGGCCGCTTTCAGTGGGTCGCCGCCGACGCCTACTTTGAGCGATTCGATAAAGGTACTCATGCCCTCGCGGCCAGGGACAGAGCCGTAAAGAGGGGTGACCGCCCTGACTTCGTGCCCGAGCGCAGCCAGTGCCTTGCCGAGGGCTACCGTAGCATCACCCAGTCCGCCCGCTTTGGACCAAGGAGCAAGTTCGGGAGTAACGAAAAGGATTTTCATCGGTCAGGAAAGGGGGTCGCGCGTTCGGCCGATGCGGTTGAGCAACGGTATACAAGCAATCAGGATGCCAAGAGCCGCCATCATGGCAATGTTGCCGGCCAGATCGTGCACGGTGCCCAACGCAGAAAAGCCAACTTGCCCGTGCTCGATGCCATTCCAATCACGGTCGAGTGATTTCGAGCCGTGGTTGAGTGCCTGTAATGTAAGGAAGCTATTCCGACCAATATTGAGCAAGATGGCGGTGAGTCCGGATAGGCCAATCATAGCCGCCCGGCGTAGCAAAGCGCCCGGGAAACCACCCTCGATGGCGACGGAGCCTAGGAAGCAGCCGGCGAACACGCAGGCCGAGAGCGATCGAATGCCGGAGCAAGCTTCGGCTACGCCGACGGCGTCGCCATTCGGGAAAACCAAAGTATTACCACTGACGCGAATGCTGTGGCCGGTGGCGCGCATGATGCCGGTGACGATTTCCGTGACGTCGCTCAGGAGGGCGTTTTTAATCTGGTTGTCGACGAGGTAGAGGAAGGGGCCGGAGATTAGCCACACCCCCGCCGGAAAAAGCATCAAGCCCACTGCCAGCCAGCGGGAGTGAGCGGTCGGCGTGGTGTCTTCTGGTCCGCGGACGGAGAGAAAGGTCACGGCTAAGGCGGTGCCAGTAAGACCGAAGGCGATGGCCACGGTAGGTCCGACGCCCGTGCCGAAGATAGCGCGCGAAACCACGCCGCAGGCGAAGACGACGACGGAGCCAAAGGCCGTGGTTTGGGCGAAGAGGAGTGCGAATCGCGATGCGGGTGCAGACAGCTGGGACCGACTACCCGTGAGGAGGGCGCGAAGATCATCCCAGCGATCCCACAGGACGTAGGCGGAAAAAAGCGGCACAAGGTAACCAAAGCTGTAGTCCTCTTTGGTGCTCCAGATGGCCCATTGATCCCAGGTGGCGAGGGTCGCCATGCCGACGAGCAACCAACCCAATCCGCGAGTAGTGGGGTCGATCGGCAACGACGACCGGTCCTGGCTTGCCGCGGGCATCAGAACCGAGGCACGGCGGCCAGAAGGGTCTTCGTGTACGCTTCGCGTGGATTACCGAGAATCTCTGCCGGTGTACCCTGTTCGACGATCCGCCCCTTCGACATCACCAAGATCTGGTCGCTGACGTGTTCGACGACCGCGAGGTCATGCGCAATAAAGAGGTAGGTGAGACCGAGTTGTTCCTGGAGGTCTTGGAGGAGGTTGACGACTTCTGCCTGGACGGAGACATCCAAGGCCGAAACGGGTTCGTCGCAGATAATAAGTTCTGGCTGCACGGCGAGGGCGCGGGCGATACCAATCCGCTGACGCTGGCCGCCGGAGAATTCATGCGGATGCCGGTTGAGATGTTCGGCGGGAAGTTGGACGCTACGAAGGAGTTCCGCACACCGATCTTTACGGTCGTTGCGAGACATCTGGGGGAAGTGGATTTCAAGCGGCTCGGAGAGGATGCTCAGAATGTCGGCCCGGGGGTTGAGGGAATTATACGGGTCCTGAAAGATCATTTGGATCTTCTTGCGCCATGGGTGGAACGCCGTGTTGGACATTTGGCCGATATCGACGCCCTGATAGATAATATTCCCCGCGGTCAATGGGGCGAGTTTCACGATGGCCCGGCCGGTAGTGGTCTTGCCCGAGCCAGATTCACCCACGAGGCCGACCGTCTTGCCTTTCGGGATGACGAACGAGATACCGTCGACAGCTTTTTTGGGTGCGGCGGTTTGCCAGAACCATGGGGCCCGGCCCGGGTAGTGGACCGAGAGTCCGCGGACTTCGAGGAGGTTGGCGGGGGTGCTCATGGGGAGACTTTTAATTCGTCGGTTAAGGTGGTGAGGCGGCGGCGGCGCTGACCCAGACGCGGAATGCAGGCGATGAGTGCCCGCGTGTAGGGATGCGCTTGAGTCTTCATGATTTCACTGACCGTTCCGTGCTCGACGATGCGTCCCTTCCACATCACTTGGACGTGGTCCGCGAAATTCGCGACAATCCCGAAGTTATGTGTAATCAGTAGGATACTCATGCCGCGCTCTCGGCGCAGGCGGGCGAGCAAATCCATGATTTCTTTTTGAATGGTGACGTCGAGCGCGGTGGTCGGTTCGTCGGCCACGAGGAGCCGAGGGTTGCAGGCGAGGGCCATCGCAATCATCGCCCGCTGCTGCATGCCGCCTGAAAGTTCGTGGGGGTATTGGTTCGCGACGCGCTCAGGCTCGTTGATGTGAACTTCCTGAAGGGCACGGATGATCTCACCTTTGACATCGGTCACTCCCGGCCGATGAAGCGAAATCGCTTCGCCGACTTGGAACCCTATCGTATAGACAGGATTAAGTGACGACCCTGGCTCCTGGAAGATGTAGGCGATCGAGCCGCCCCGGATTTTGGCGAGTTTATCCTCGGGGAGTCCCAGTAGGTTGACGCCGTCAAGGGTGACGGACCCGGTCACGGTGCAAGTCGGGGCGGGAGGCAGCAGGCGAGTGAGTGCTAAGGCCGAGACCGACTTGCCTGAGCCGGACTCGCCGACGACGGCGAGGACTTCGCCCGCTGTGATAGAAAAACTAACATCTTGGGCGGCAACGGTGGCGCGGTCACCCGCATGGAAGGTGATGCAGAGGTCCTGTACTTTCAGGAGGGGCTCGGCGGACATGGGAGTGACGTTAGGTGAGGGGTGGGGCGAGGGGAAGGAAGAACGATGTCATTCGGTTCGCCAACGGTCCTCGATGATGGTCTTAGGGGCGCCCCGGACTACCCCGGCTCGGAAATCCTTCAGGTCTTTGTCGCGCTCAGACGGCATCAGCCAGAATAGCCCGTAGCTCTGGGGATCTTCAGCTGATCGGACGTCAAAGCCTTCCGGGAATTTTACCCAACCCCAATGCGCGAGTCGGTATCCTGGCACGCGGAACCCGGGAATGAAGTCGGCGTCATCATGGATACGCTGCTGCATCTGATGGGAGAGTTTAATCATGTCCGGCTCCTCGGTGGCGGCCCGAAATTTATCAATGAGGGCGGAAAGTTCGGGGTCATCGATGCCGGTGATGTTATTAGTCTGACGTTTCGGGACTTTTCTTCCGTCGGCCAGTTTGTCGACGGCGTTGTCGCCATGGTGTGATTCCCAGAGTGCCGGCAGGCGACCGGAGACGGACCAAGCCCAAAAGACAATGTCATGGTTCTTTTCCATGACCTTGCGGTACATGGTGGTGTGCTCGAGGGTCTCTGGTCGGTATTCCAGGCCGCAACGGCGGGCTGACTCCACCAGGGTGGCTAGGTATTTACGACGGTCCGAGGTATCGAAGGTCAAACGGAAGGAGAGGCGTTCACCTGCGGTGTTCATCAGGATGCCATCCGAGCCAGTCTGGGTGAAGCCAGCCTTGGCGAAGGCTGCTCGGGCAAGTTCGGGGGAGAATAAGCGGGCCCGGATGGTCGGGTCGGTGTACTTGCCGAGTCCTTCACTGAATTGGTTGAGACGTTCGTAGTCCCCGCGATAGAATCCTTCGATGACGCGCTGGAAGTCGGTCGCGTGCTGTAGGCCGATCCGGATGTTACGATCATTCAGCAGGGGTCGTTGGGTGTTGATATAAAGACCGTAAGGCGGGCGCGGGATGTCGTTGAAGAACTGTACCTTGGTGACGTAGCCATCGAGATAGGCTTTCTTCTCGTTGGTGCCGTACCAGTAGCGGGGCATACCGATGGGCATAAAATCAATCTCACCCGCGAGGAGCGATTCATAGGCACTGTCGATTTCGCGAATGACGGTGAACTCAATCGTGTCCGGGTTGTAGCGGTAGCGGTAATATTTACGATGATCCCCCCACCAATCTTTTACGCGAGTGAGCGTCACGGACTTCTCCCGTTGGAAGCCTTCCTTCGTTACGTAGTACGGCCCCGTGGTGGGCTGGAATCGGTCGTTATAGGTTTTCTCGTAGGTGGGTCCGAAGTCCTTGAAGAAATTGCGCGGGATGGGGCGCAGTTCGCCCAGGTTCTCTAATTGCATCGGGCGTTTGCGGGGCGCCTTTACCGCGATCGTGTAATGATCGAACTTGGTAATGCCGCCCCACTCACGAGTGTAGTAATCCACATACCATTCGGCGTTAATCCACGGTGAACGGTAAAAGTAAAAGGCGAAGAAATAATCGTCCGCGGTAATGGGCTGGCCGTCCGTGAATTTGGCATTAGGGTCTAATTTAAAGTAGGCGGTCATACCATCCGCGGACATCGCCCAACTGGTCGCTAAGGCTGGAATCGGTTCATCTGAATTGGGGTGAGAGGAGAGGAGGCCGAAGTCGTTGTTATCGTAAAGTTCGCCACGGAAGCCATTATTCGCATTCGGCCCGACTCGGCGGAGGGTAGGAGGTGTCGATGGTGTAAACTGCCGCAGGATGCCGCCACGCAATGCCCGTGGGTCGGCGAACTCTTTTTGCCCCGAGCCGTCATGCCAGGTCAGGTCTTTGGGCAGCTCGGCCGGAGTGGCGAAGCGGAAGAACTCCTTATGCTCGGCGTAATACTTCGCGGCATTGGGATCCTGGAAGGTTTCGGCCTGGGCAACAGCCAGGGCGAAGAGAAAGGCGCAGAGGGTTCTCATTGTTGGTTACGGCGGAGGTCGAAGGCATCCTGGAGTGCTTCGCCGACAGAATTGATCATGATCATGGTGCCGACGAGACAGAACAGGGAGGGGCCGAGAATCCACCACGCGTTCCAGTTCTCTTTGGCTTGGTGTAAGAGATCACCCCATGAAGGCTCCGTGGGCGGGAGGCCGAAACCGAGGTAATCGAGTGCCGAGAGGGAGAAGACGAGTCCGTGTAAGCTAAAGGGCAGGGTAGTCAGGATGACGGTTGCGCAATTCGGCAAAATGTGCCGCCAAATGATGCGCGCATGGCCGGCGCCAAGCGATTTTGAAGCGGTCACGTAATCGCGGGCGGAGACTTGATACGCAGAGGCGCGTAGTTGCTGGGCGAGGCCAATCCAGGAGAAGGCGACCAGAATCAGGATGAGAATCGCTAACGATGGTTCGAGGAGGCTGGCCAAGAAGATGACCGCATAGAGGAAGGGAATGTTGGACCAGATTTCCATGGCGCGTTGCCAGAACATATCGAACCAGCCGCCGAAGTAGCCCATCGATGCGCCGAGAATCAGCCCGACAGCATAGACGCAGGGGAGGTAGATTAAGGCCGCCAGTAGGAGGATCCGGAAGCCGCCAAATAGACGGGCGACCATGTCATGTCCGGATTCATCCGTCCCAAGCCAATGTCCATCAAGGCCAGGCGGGCATGGGGAAGGAATCAGCGTGAAGAGTGCGCCTCGGGGCTGCCAGTCTGTCCGATCGTTGGCTGGAAGGGTGAGGGTGACTTTATCGGCCGTAAGTTTGGCCCGAGCCACTCCGGCACCTTTTTCCATCAGTCGGGCATCTCCGTTAAGATGACCGTTCGTGACCGTCCAGACTTGGCGACGTGATCCATCGGGATTGAGGCTAAAAATCCGCCCCTCCGCAATAATGCCCCGTGGGTCAGACCAGTTGCCCTGGCCGTCCTGTTGAACCATCGGAGCGACTTCGCAGACTTCGTCTGGAGCAAAGGGAACGATGGGCATTACCAGCCAGCCGCGCTTCGTGGCTTGGAGCTCTAGGGACAGTAGACGATAGTTAGGTTCCGCGATGGATGGGAGGCCCAGTTCCTTGCCGGAGATGAAGCCCGCAAAAACCGGGAAACGCAGTTGATCGTCTATGCGCATCACAATCGGTCTTTTTCCCACGAGCAACGGACCCAGCACGGTCAACACGGCTAAGGTGATGAAGGAGATGAGTGACCACCAACCCATCCGGTTGGCTCGAAAGCGCGCGAATCGCTTGCGGGTGATTGGGTCGATGAGGTTCATGCCTTTTTATCGAACCGGATCCGCGGGTCGACGGCGGCGACGCAGAGGTCGGAGATGATATTACCTAACAGCATGGCGATGCTCGAAAGCGTGAGGAGTCCAAGGAAGACCGGGAAGTCACGGTGGACCAGTGAGTCATAGCCGAGCAGGCCCAAGCCTGGGATGTTGAAGGTGACTTCGATGAGGAAGGAGCCTGTAAGAAAGAAGCCGAGATTACCTCCGAAGGTCGCCGCCAGTGGGATGAGCGAGTTGCGGAGGGCATGGACGAAAACGATGCGCCCGTGGCTGAGGCCTTTGGCCTTGGCGGTCCGAACATAATCTGCCGCGAGATTATCGAGCAGTCCATTGCGGGTGAAAAGGGTGAGCGCCGTGAAGGCTCCGACCATCTCACAGGTGAGGGGGACGATGGTATGATGAAAGCGGCCCGCCCAGCTGAGGTGGGTCCAATCGAAACCTTTAGTGGGGAACCAGCCCATCTTGAAACAAAGGAGCTGCAGCATCGCCACTGCGAGGATGAAGCCAGGGATGGAATAAAGGATGAAGAGGATCTGCGAAGATAGTCGATCAAACCAGCCATCCCGTCGCAGTGCTTTCGCCACACCGAGCGGGATGGAGATCGCATAGGCGAGGAATAGCGACCACCCGCCGAACCAAGCGGAAATCGGGAGGCGTGATTTGATCTCGTTCCAGACAGGCTTGTCGCTTCCGGTGGAGTCGCCCAGCTGCCCTTGCAGGAGGCCGGAGTAGGCGTTGCGATAAACAAGTACGCGCACCGCCTTGTCAGCGTCATCGGGTAGGGGGGCGAGTTTAGCGTGCCAGTTTCTGCGCGGCTGGCCTTCGTCGGTGGTGGCTCGCAGGGCCTGATCCTTCAGGGTGACCTTGAGCTTGAAGGATTTTCCGGGATTGAGGTCATCGGCGACTTCGGCTTCGGCCTTGCCTTCCTTGTCTAGGCGGACCGTCGTCCAGTCGGCTGGGCCGGGCAGGGCGCCCAGCCAAATAGCGTAGGCTTCGAGCATCGGTCGATCGAAGCCATAGCGTCGTTTGAGGTTATCGAGTTCCTCGGGCGAGGCTGGCCCTGACGGGCGGGCGGCGGAGGTGCGTTTACGGTCGGCCTGTTGACGTTCGGCGAGGGCCTGCTCGATTGGGCCGCCGGGGACGAAGCGAGTAAAGGAGAATGCTACTAGGGTGATGCCCACAAAGGTCAGTGGGACAAGCAGCAACCGTCTGAGGACGTAGTCGCGCATCGGGGTATCTATAGGGCAATCACCGACCGAGGGGGGTCAATCCCGAAAGGCGAGGTAGAGACTCTGCTTGCACAATTAAGTCCGCCCCACAGTCTGCGGCCGTGCCCCTACTTTTAAACGTCTTCACGACGATTGTACTTTTTGTGGTCAGTGCCTTAGCCGTCGTATTCGGTTTAGCGCTCCTCGTCTTTCTCATCGCCCTTGCCTGGCGGGCACCCCGCCGGCACGCCTCGATGTCCTTCGGCTACTGTGCCATGCAGACGTTTTGTTGGCTGGTGTTGAAGTGCTTTTATAAGATCCGCGTCCGCGGGGCCGAAAACTTCCCCGAATCAGGCCCCGTGCTGATTCTCGGCAATCATGTCGCCTATGCCGATGTCTTGATCGTGGGGGTACTGTCACGACGTCCCGTCCGTTTTCTCTCTTGGGAGGGCTTTGAGCGGCAGAAGTTCCTGGGATTCATGTGCCGGATGATGGGGACAATTCCGGTTTCCGAAACCAAGGCCAAGGATGCTATCATCAAGTCCTCCGAAGCCTTGAAGCGGGGCGAAGTGGTCTGTATTTTCCCAGAAGGGAGTCTGACTCGTAACGGTAGCCTGATGCAGTTGCGCAAAGGCTTCGAATTAATCGCCCGCCGCGGCGATGCGATCATCGTCCCGATTGCGATTGATGGCATGTGGGGGTCTTTCCTTAGTTTCAGTGGCGGTAAGTTCTTCTGGAAATTACCCCAACATTTTCCTCGGCCTATCGGCGTGGTCGTTGGCAAAGCTTATCCTGCATCTGAAAGTGTCCATACTCGCTTACGATTGCTGGAGCTATCAGCCGAAGCTTTTGAGATGCGTCCTTCGTTGGAACGGCACTTGAGTCGCGAAATGGTTCGTGGTTTGTTGCAGAAGGGTAACTCCATCGCGCTGGTGGATCTGGCCGCGGGACGTCAAGAATTTGCGGCCGCGAACTTGCTGGCCTTAAGCTGGGCCTTCGCCGGCGAGCTCCGTCGTCGGACCACTAAGAGTCGCATCGCCATCGTGTTGCCGCCGGGTGTCGCTGCGGTCGTCGCTAACCTCGGCTGTCTCCTGGCCGATAAGGTCCCAGTAAATTTGAACTTCTCGCTCGGAAGAGAGCAGGCTGAATCCTGTCTTCGCCGAGCCGAGGTCGATCTCTTAATTACGGCTGGGGCGTTTCGGGCAAAATTGGCAGAGCGTTCTCCGCATTTCCCTTGGGGTGATCAGGTCGTGGATGTTGCCGATTTCCTCACGACGCATTCTCGCTTTAGCCTCGCTTGGCGTACGTTGTTGATTCGCGCCCTGCCGGGGGCGTTGATGCCATTATGCATGGGCCTCCCCGAGCACGGAGGAGAACGCGAGGCTGCGTTACTTTTCACGAGTGGCAGCTCAGGTCAGCCTAAAGGCGTCCGCCTGTCGCACCGTAACCTGCTCGCCAATCTTCGGCAGATTGAGAACGCGGAAATCCTACCGGAGGATAGCGTCTTTCTCAGCAGTCTCCCGGTGTTCCATAGCTTCGGTTTCACCATTGGGCTATGGTATTGCCTGTCCCGTTCGCCTCGCTTGGTGACCTTGCCTTCCCCTTTGGACTCTGCGGCAGCCGTCAAGGCCATCCGCGAGGAGAAAGTCACCGCCGTGGTCGGGACGCCGACTTTCCTGCGCCCTTATGTCAAACGCGGGACAGCTGCAGACTTCGCAACCCTCGAGTGGGCTGTGGTCGGGGCCGAGAAATGCCCGCACGATCTTATTGATGCCTTCCGTGATAAACTGGAGACCCCGATTCTCGAGGGCTACGGCATCACCGAGACCAGTCCGGTACTCTCCGTCAATGTGCCGGATCATCCTGACCCCGAGGAAGCCCCGAATGGTGTCTGGGTCGGCACGGTGCGTGGCTCGGTTGGCCGCCCGGTCATCGGCGTGGCGATTCGCTTTATCGATCCCGTGACGGAGGAGACGTTACCCTGCGGCCAGGTGGGCTTGCTGGAGGTCCGCGGGGCGAATATTTTCATGGGCTATCTCGACTCCGAGCAGACGGCTAAGGCGATGACGCCTGACGGCTGGTACCGCACCGGGGATCTGGGCCGCATGGATGATGATGGTTTCCTGCACCTTGCCGGCCGCCTCTCGCGGTTCTCCAAGATTGGCGGCGAAATGGTCCCCCACGGTACGGTCGAGGACGCCCTGCGAAAAGTCCTAGGGCTAATTTCTTCCATGGAGGTTAAAATCGCGGTCTCCAGCGCCGAGGAGTCGGCCAAGGGCGAACAGCTCGTTGTCTTGCATGTCGACGATATCGATATCGAAGCGGTTCGGAATGCCTTGGCAGCGGAAGGCCTAGCCAATCTCTGGATTCCCAAGGTGTTCAAGAAAGTACCCGTCATCCCGATTTTAGGCACAGGTAAGCTGGATTTAAGCAAGTTGAGGGAGATGGCACAGGGCTGACGCTGTTTTGGCTCGCTTGTGGCTTATGGTCGAATGTCCTCATCTACGATCATGCCGAAAAAGAAGAAGCCTGTGAAGAAGTCCGTCAAGGTCGCCAAGGTGCGCAAGTCGGCACCCAAACTGGCACCCAAGCCTAAACAGAAGCGAACCGTCGGCACTGGTCCGGTCGCCGCTTTCCGGGATGCGATTCTCCGGCATCTTAAAAGCACCTTTGCTCGCGATCGAGTGACGGCTACCCGCAATGACTGGTGGATGGCGACCTGTATGGCCGCCCGTGACCAAATGTTGGAGCGCTACATCGACACCCAGACTCAGCACGCCAGCAAGAATGTCCGCCGCGTTTATTATCTTTCCCTCGAATACCTAATGGGGCGCGTGCTCTCCAATAATTTGGTTAACCTTCAACTCAAGGATGTCGCCGCTGCCGCCTTAGCCGACCTCGGGCAGGATCTCGAATCGGTCGCGGATGAGGAAGCGGACATGGGGCTGGGTAACGGTGGCCTGGGTCGTCTGGCCGCCTGCTTCCTTGATTCCCTCGCCACGATGGACATCCCCGCCATCGGCTATGGCATCCATTATGAATTTGGTCTCTTCCGACAGACGTTCGCGCTGGGTCGCCAGGTCGAAGTCGCCGATAACTGGCTGGCCAATAATAACCCTTGGTTGATCCGTCGTCCGAATTATCGCGTCAGCGTCCCGCTTTATGGTCGCGTCAAGCACAGTACGGATGATCGCGGCAATCATTCTGCAGAATTGGTCGAGACCCGTAATCTCCTTGGCGTGCCGTGGGATATCCCCATCGCTGGCTTTGCGGGCAGCAGCGTCAACTTCCTCCGTCTTTGGGAATCCAAGGCCGCCTCGGAATTCGACTTCCGTGCTTTCGATCGGGGTGGTTATGTCGAAGCCGTGCACGAGCGCGACTCCAGTGAGATCGTCTCCAAGGTCCTCTACCCCAATGATAGTACCGAAAGTGGCAAGGAGCTCCGCCTCGTTCAGCAGATCTTCTTCGTGTCGTGTTCGCTCCAGGATATTCTCCGTCGCCACCGCCGCCTGAATCCTGATTTCAGCAATTTACCAGCGAAGGCGGCCGTTCAGCTTAATGACACTCATCCCTCGATTGCGGTCGCGGAGTTGATGCGTTTACTGGTCGATGGAGAGCGGATGAATTGGGACGAAGCCTGGGCGCTCTGCACTCAGGTCTTTAGCTATACCAATCACACCCTATTGCCGGAAGCCCTGGAGACTTGGTCGGTCCCGCTTTTCGAGAAGGTCCTGCCGCGTCATCTGGAAATCATCTACGAGATCAATCGTCGACACCTTGAGGAGGTCGATCGCCATTGGCCCGGGGATGATGCCCGCAAGACCGAACTTTCCATTATTCAGGAAGGTTCCCCGAAGCGTATTCGCATGGCCCACCTTGCCGTCGTGGGTTCACACCACGTCAATGGTGTGGCCGAACTCCATACCCGTTTGATCCGCGCCCACCTGTTCCCGGGCTTCAATGAACTTTGGAAAGGCAAGTTCGTCAATGTGACCAACGGGGTTACCCCGCGCCGCTGGGTTCGCGGCTGTAATCCATCGCTCGGTGCGCTGTGTGATGAAGTCGCCGGAGCAGGGTGGGAGGCTGACCTGGGTCGCTTACGCAAGTTGGACGCCTTAGCGGATCGCCCGGCTTTCCAGGAGCGCTTCCTGGCTATTAAACGTGAGAATAAAATTCGTCTAGCGACCCGCATTAAGGAACTCGTAGGCGTGGAGGTGTCGCCCGATGCGTTGTTCGACGTCCAGATCAAGCGCCTGCACGAGTACAAGCGGCAGCATCTGAACCTGCTTCACATCCTCTACCTTTACCGGCGGATTCTGAACGAGCCGAACGGTCACTTCACGCCTCGCGTATGCATCTTTGGTGCGAAGGCGGCCCCGGGTTACGCCCTCGCGAAGCACATCATCCATGCGATTAATCGCGTGGGGGATGTTATCAATTCGGATGAACGTGTTCGTGGCCTCCTGAAGGTGGTGTTCTTGCCTGACTATCGCGTCTCCCTTGCGGAGCGTATCATTCCGGCGGCCGACCTTTCGGAGCAGATCTCAACCGCCGGCAAGGAGGCTTCCGGCACGGGCAACATGAAACTCGCCCTTAACGGTGCGGTGACCATCGGTACGTTGGACGGTGCGAATGTCGAAATCGCTGAAGAAGTTGGTTCGGAAAACATTTTCATCTTTGGACTGCAGGTGGAAGAGGTCGAAGCGCTCTGGGCGCAGGGCTATAACCCGCGTGACGTGCTGGCCGCCGATCCGGAGCTGGCTGGACTCTTGGATTGGCTTTGCTCCGACACCTTCACGCCAGAGCAGGCTGGTGCGCTCTCGCCCGTGGTGGATTCGTTGCTCGCCGGCGGTGACCCCTTTCTCGTCCTAGCGGATTTCCGGAGCTACGTCGACGCGCAGGCCAGGGTCGATAAGGCCTTCCTGGACCGTCGCCGCTGGGCCGCCATGGCCATCCGAAATATCGCCCGATGCGCTAAATTCTCCTCGGATCGGTCTATCGCCGATTACGCCAAGCTCATTTGGAAGACCAAATCGCACCCAATTCCCCGATAAGAAGGGGTTGAGGTTTGGGGGCGAAGGCTCATGCTCACGAGTCTTGCGTCTGCTTGCCCCCATTTTTTGTGCGTACCTCTGCTTGGCCCTTCATGCCTCGGCGGCGGCTTTGCCTGCGGGGGCTAAGCGGGCGGGTACGGTGATTACGGCTGAAGGTGGCGTCGACGGCGGCGTGCAAGTGATCCGCTATGACGCGGATGGTCGTCCCATGGATGGCTCGGCTCCGTCCAGGCCAGACCCGTCGCGACCTCTTGCACCTAGCCTGCGTCCAGCGGCTCAGGCAAACGCGGCACCTGCTCCTGCACCGGCGAATAAAGAGATGCTGACCCCAGATG
>Ga0194048_10000100_pt1 | contig 36082 bp, 39 predicted proteins | sample JunL225m_MetaG_FD_161685 | JGI IMG/M metagenome (GOLD analysis project Ga0194048, IMG submission 161685) | Anoxic zone freshwater microbial communities from boreal shield lake in IISD Experimental Lakes Area, Ontario, Canada - Jun2016-L222-5m | ecosystem: Environmental > Aquatic > Freshwater >...
CTATATTAACAGCAGTAGACAGAATGGCAGTATTTCAAATACCATTGTTACTAATACAATATTAAACACTCCTGTTAGAAAACTTGTTGGGCCAAACTTTAATTCAACTTCAAGTTCATCAATTGGTAACTTATATAAGAAAATTTAATTAAATATATACATGGCAACAAATTCTTTACAGGTTACATCTTCACCAACAACTCAAAGTTTTTTTGACAATTATTATAGTCAGTCTATTCCAGTAGATTCTGCTATATATGATCGTGTATTAACATTTTTTAAGTCTAAGACAACTAGTACACTTGCAGCAGAACAACTAACTCAAACAGTTATAGCATTAACTTACAAAAATAAGTTGGATCCAATTGCAATAATTAACGATTTTGATAAAGCTGCTAATTCATCTGAACTTAAACCTTTGTTTATAACTTTTTTTAATAGTCTGCGAAATCCAACTAGTAAAATTGGATTTGGAAATCCATTAAAAACTAACCAATGGATTCAAAGGAATATTATTCAATGAGTACATATGCAAAAGGAAAGTATAGATTAAAAAATCCAGCAAAGTACACAGGAAAGAAAATTCCCACATATCGCAGTAGCTGGGAATGGGCATTTATGAACTTCTGCGATAATAATTCAAGCGTATTGCATTGGGCAAGCGAATCAATCAACATTCCTTATTTCAATCCATTTACTAATAGACAAACAATATATGTGCCTGACTTCTTTGTATTGTATCAAGATAAAAATGGTAAAAATCATGCTGAGATGATTGAAATTAAACCCAGCGGGGAAGTAATGGAAACTGTTGGTAAGGGTATTAGAAATCAAGCAATGGCAGCACTAAATGCTATTAAGTGGGATGCAGCTAGAAAATGGTGTGCAAATAATGGCGTTATTTTTAGAGTTATTACTGAAGCTGATATGTTTCAAAATAGTAAAAAACCTAAGAAGTTTAAAGTTAGGTAATTACTAGTATGAAGAAACTCGAAGAACTATTCAATCTCCCTGAAGTATCAACTGAAGATGTTTCCAAAGAAGACATAAAGCAAGCATTAACTGCTGCTAATAACATTGATTCTATACTACCAAGTGAACCAGATAATACAACTGATCGTGAACTTGATGAGTTAACTGACAAGGCAATGGAAAGTTTTGAGAACTTAATGAGCCTTGGTATGAATGTTGAAGCACGATTTAGTGCTCCTATATTTGATAGTGCAAGTAAAATGCTGGGACATGCCGTTACAGCTAAGTTGGGTAAAGCACAGAAAAAGCTCAAAGAAACTGAACTTAAGATGCGTTTAATGAAGATGCAAGCTGATAAGAAGCCTGAAGATGAAACTGTTAGCGTAGAAGCTCGTGTTTGGGACAGAAATGAATTGATAAGAAATCTCAAACAACAATAAATATAGTATAAAGGTATGCCAACATGAGATCTTTAAAAGAGTATCTTACAGAGAATGCGAAACAGTACATGTTTCGAGTTAGAGTTGCTTGTGACTGTGATACAGCCAAGTTAAAAGCAGCACTTGCAAAATATGATGTTGATGACATTAGTGAACCAAAGCGTATTCCAATTACACAAAAGGCATATGGTTTTGATCACCTAGATAATCCACAGATACATATTATTGATATAGTAACAAACTATCCTTGCACACCAACTGAATTGTCTTCTGTATTCAATGAAGTTGGTATTCCTGCTAGTATGGTAATGGTAACTACTCCAAATCAAGAAGTATTGATTGCACCAATTGCCTCTGAAGCAGGTGAAGGTAAAGCAATTCTTGGCAAGGATCTTCCCAATAACACTTATCCTCAAATACTAGCTGACTTAGAACAAGCTATAGCTAAGAAAGAACCAGGTAAGTATCAATATACATATGCTGCTAAGAAAACCTCAACAGGTCAAACTTCAAATGATCTTCCTCAGGGCAACATGAGTCCAGTTGGTTCAAAACAGAATAAATTACCTACACCTAAAAAGAGACAAGGATAATAACCATGCAAATGATTGACGTATTAACAAAGCTAAGAGAGATTGCAGAGCGCAGTCCAGAAGAAATTGGTCGTGCTATTGCTGCTGCTGAAAAGATGTCAGGTAATCCTGTGTCTGAGGCTTCTGAAGCACAGAAGGCTGCTCGTGAGAAGTTTAAGAACATGCTCAATGGCAAAAAGGATGACAAGGACGGCGAAAAGAAGACTGAGTCCTCAGGTAAGAAGCCAGACTATCTAGATTTTGATAAGGATGGCGATAAGAAGGAGCCAATGACTAAGGCTCTTAAGGACAAGGAAGAAAAGAAGGTTGAGGAAGCTAAGGGCAAGAAGCCTGATTTCCTTGATATGGACAAGGATGGCGACAAAGAAGAGCCAATGACTAAGGCTGTTAAGGACAAGGAAGATAAGAAGGTTGACGAGGATGTGCAGATTACACTAAGTGGTAGTGATGCTGTTCTTGCTGAAATTCTAAAGCTTGCTGGTCAGATTGGTGCTAAGACTACTAAGGGTCCTGAGGCTGCTGGCCCAATGGGCGGACCTGCACCAATGGGTGCTCCTGCTCCTGCACTACCTGCTCCAACTGGAATGCCTCCAACTGGTCCAATTCCAAGTCTTGCATCAATGATGGGTGATGAACCAAGTATGCCAAGTGTTGGCGACGGCATGGCAATGGACACTCCAATGGATGTTGACATTGGTGGACCATCAATGGGCCCCGGTGGAGAAGAGCCTGGAATGGGCGATGATCCAATGATGGACGGCGCATTTGATGCTTCAACAACGCCAAACCCAACTACAATGGGAATGGGTGCTGCTATCCCTTCAGGTAATGATCTTTCAAAGCCTAAGATGACTGCCCCAAGAGTTGCACCTGGAGATAATCCACTCCATAGTGCGATGTCATTTGGTTAATTAGAATGAGAGCAAAGGAATTCATATCAGAATCATTAGCTAAGGCTCACGCAGAACATATCTGCGCTATGAGCCCTAGCATGGTTATGCATGATATGGATCCTGGGTATGAGTATTATAGATTTATGAGTATTGTTGCAGGTGATGGTGAATCAGAAATGAATCCACGACATGAACACTTTAATGCAACTCCGTTTGCTCTAGCTTACACTGCTGAAGAACACGAAATGCTTATACGTGGATTGAAAAGAATGGGTAAGCGACATAAAAAAGTATCTAAGAATAAAAGCTCGGAGCACGGAAATACTCACAGTGCCAGCCCTGTAGCTGTTACTAAACGCAACAAATATGGGGTCTAATATGAGAGCAAAAGAATTCGTTATCGAAACTGATATTGGAGCTAACCCTAACGATCTTCCAACTGATCAAGTAGCTGCTATTAAAGGTGCTGTTAGTATGCCTGATGTTAGCATAAACAAGAGTAATGGTAATCCATATACAAATTATCGTTTTGGAATTGCATTAGCCGGCGCCCCCGACTTTCCAACAAAAGCAGCAGGCGCATTTGCTGGCGACCCTTTATTATCCACTTATACCGATGAAGAATTAGCAATAATCAATGCTGCTGCTGATATGGTTGGTGCAGGAAGAGTAAAGCAATTAAGTAGCAATCGTAGTACAGAATTAAGTAATACTCAAAAAGTAAGTCCAGTACCACAAAACAGCGGTAAGCATATCAAACGACGTTCATGAAACAATATCGAATCAACACAAATAATTACTTGCCCGATACTGAATGCACCTTAAGCCCTGGTGATCCGATACATGATATGATTGCTGCTCAATACATGGATGGCTTAAATGCTGTTACAAGAAGCAATGAACGTAAACTCCAAATACAAGCAGAAGCAGAGGAAACTAAAGCCCCTCTGCTACAATATGCTAAAGAATATGGAATTAAACCAGGTAGCCCTGCTTGGTACGCACTACACGGAACAACCACTACAAGACGTCGTTAAGATAAGAATGGCACCCAGCTTGGATGTTTAATCTCATAATTATGATTCTTACGCCTAGCTGACAACTGCCAATAATCAGGTTTAAATGGTTCCCTAATTGGCTTTTGATAGTTGTCCTTCTTCTCTTGGTTACATGGCACACAAGCAGCAACACAATTTTCCCAATTGGTTTTACCGCCCTTAGATCTAGGTCTAACATGGTCAATTGTTAATTCGTGATGATCGCATATTTCACCACAATATTGACACTGATACAGATCACGAAGATACATATTAACACGACTGAATCTTACACCTTTTTTAAAGGCATGATAATCTTTGGTTATTGCCAGTGCTGGAACCATTAGTGTGGTGCTGGGGCTATGTACTACCCAATCATCATAGTATTCGATGATTTGTATTCGATCCATAAACTGGAGCTTGATAGCCTGTTGCCAATTAATAACTGACAAGGGTAACCAACTAAGAGGCTGCCAGTTAGCATTGAGTATTAGAGTTGCTGACATCGTTCATATTTACCAATTGAAAACCTATATTATATTGTAACTTATTTTTAAGTTTTGTCAATAAATATTTGTATGAGACGTTGGAGCGATTGGCGAGTTACTACCCTTCACATATACTACTATATGCCTGACCATCTGTTGCTATTGCAAGAGTTTCTTTGGCAAACAGAGGATCTTGTCCCTGAATTTCCCCGTATACATAAATTCTTAAATCATTGGAAAGTGAATATCGAAGCCCCGATCCAAACAGTAAATGTCTCATATACTGATCCATTTGATAAAACTAGATATATAAATTGCAACCAAATGTTTGATATATGAGCGGCGTAGATGATCTAATTAAAAAACCATATATGAGAATGTCATATACTGATGCACAGAAGTTGCATCTGCTTGAGTGTGCTGATATGACAACAGGTCCAATGTACTTTATGGAACACTTTTTCTATATTCAGCACCCATTGCGTGGTCGTATACAATTTGTACCATTTGATTACCAAATTGAACTAATTGCAAACTACCATGGTAATCGTTTTAGTATTAATATGCTTGGACGTCAAATGGGTAAAACTACCTGCGCAGCTGGATATCTACTTTGGTATGCAATGTTTATACCTGATTGCACTATCCTTATTGCTGCTCACAAGTATACTGGCGCACAGGAAATCATGCAGCGTATTAGATATGCTTATGAAGCTGTACCTGATTTTATTCGTTGTGGTGTTACAAGTTACAATAAAGGATCAATTGAATTTGATAACGGTTCACGTATTGTAAGTGCTACAACAACTGAAACTACTGGTCGTGGTATGAGTATTTCGCTACTGTACTGCGACGAGTTTGCCTTCGTCCGACCGACTATTGCTCGTGAATTTTGGACTTCTATTAGTCCAACACTGTCAACTGGTGGTAAAGCAATTGTTACAAGTACTCCAAACAGCGATGAAGATCAATTTGCTGATATTTGGCGTGTTGCTAATCATAAGTTTGATGAATTTGGCAATGAAACCAAGTTAGGTAAGAATGGGTTTGCACCAATCATGTTCCCATGGGATAGACATCCAGAACGTACTCGAGCATGGGCAGAGCAAGAACGTGCAAGTATTGGTGATGATAGATTTAAACGTGAACATGAATGTAAATTCATTATCTTTGATGAGACACTTATTGCTCCAAGTAAACTAGCAATCATGGATGGTGTTAATCCAATTGAAAAGCAAGGACAGGTGCGTTGGTATGAAAAACCAGTTAGAGGTAATATATATGGTGTGGCCCTTGATCCTAGTTTGGGTACTGGCGGCGACCCAGCTGCTATACAAGTATGGAATCTTACTACCTTAACTCAAGCTGCTGAATGGCAACACAATCTAACTGTTATTCAACGACAAGTTGGAATAATGAGTGAGATATGTAGATACATTGTAGAAATAACAGATGAGTCTGAAAACTTATACTATAGTGTTGAAAACAATACAATTGGCGAAGCAGCACTTAATGCAATATACGACATTGGTGAAGAAAGAATTGCAGGAAACTTTCTAAGTGAACCGGGTGTTCCTGGAAATGGACGTAGATATCGCAAAGGATTTAATACAAGTCATCGCAGTAAAATTGCAGCTTGTGCTAAATTAAAACTGTGGGTAGAGCAGGATAAAATGATTATTAGAAGTAAAAGTCTAATAAGTGAACTTAAAAACTTTGTTGCATTAGGCAACACATATAAGGCTAAGATCGGCGAAACTGATGATCTTGTAATGAGTACGCTACTAGCAGTTAGAATGGCAATGATGTTACGTCAATATGATTCAGATTTAAGTGAAACATTAACAGATAGCTTGGAAGATATCATTGAACCTATGCCATTTCTTATTGCCTAACATTTTCAAATCAAACTAAATACAGTATGGCCGGTATAGAACAAGCAGCAAACGATTTATTCTTTAAACTTAGGAATCGCTTCCCTAAGATCAACATGGGTGATCAGGAAGGTAATTCCACTAGCAATCCTGCGGATGCAAAATTCTTTAACTTTGATTTTGAAATTGATGGTGTTAAATTTGGTAATATTACCGCCAGTCTCATTGATACTCAAAAGCTTAAAGTTTATTATTCGTTAGATGTTACACAGTATATGGACAAAGATGATAAGAATGCATGGTATAGATTTCTTCAGGAAATTAGAAAGTTTGCCAAATCTCACTTGTTAGGACTGGATGTAAGAGATATTAATAAAGATATACTAACTCATGAGGATTTAAAATTCGTGACAAGTCAAAATAAAGAAAAGTCCCTAGTTGGCGAAAGCAAAGTACTATGGGCACGTCGTGGAAAGGTCAGCGAAGGCGATCTAAACAACGTAAGAATCCATGTTGTTCACAGTGAAAGAATGGATGAAAATACTAATAATAGACTGTTGCGTGTTGACAGAATTTTCCTTGTAAATGAATCAGGTGAAAGATTCCTTTTGCCATTTAAAAGTGTAATGGCTGCTAAAGCAATGGCTAATCATGTTAGCAATGGTGGCACACCATATGATAATAATGGTAAGTTAATTAGTACAGCAGTTAATGAGATGTCCAATCTACGTCGCTTTGCTAGTGCTACACGTCGTAAGACTTTTGAAAGTGAAGATGCTGTTCATGTTATCGAAGCAGCAGCAGCAATTAAAGAAAGCATCAAGCGTAGTTTGTTTAGACTTGCAAACAATAGCCGTTTTGATGAGAACATTGAAGATCTTGGCAAAATAATGGCAGAACAGACTGATGTGGAAGATATTAAGCCAATGTTTGTTCAACAGGTATATAATGAGAATTTGGATAATTGGATCAATAGCGCCGCAAAGGCTTACAAGCAATATAAGGGAAATATTATGGAAGCACTCAAAGAATCAGCTGGCGCTGTAGCCTCAAAGTTGAAAGATCCAAGTTGGAGAATGGTACTTAAGGATGATCCAGCAGAAGATCGTTTGATTGCTAGTAGTAAGTACACTGATGGTAAAGCATTACTTCGTCGTGTACTAGGCACAGTGGCTGATCGTATTGGTATGGATAACAGTGATGTTGCAAATTGGGCAAGTCAAATTGGTCAAGATATGGATCATGGTAAGGCTTCTCCAGAAGATATGCAGATTGCACTTCAGTTAGCAAAGCGTTATCAGGATGACCTAAAGCAAGTTATGGCTAATCCAGATGCGAAGAAAGAACTACGTGTCGCGGCATTTGGACAAAGAAAAGATCTACATGGCAAAGTTAAAGGTGGTGAAGAAGCAGAGTTTGAAAGCTTTGTTAATGGCATCGGCGAAGGCGACGAAGCAGACATGATGGACGAAATTGACGCTGATGAAGAAGGAATGGGTCAAATGAAAGTAAATGAAGTCGACATTGAAGAAACTCCAATGGATAGAATTAGAGAAAGAGCTGCTTCAAGAGAAGTTACTAGTACACCAGCAGAACGTGTAGCAGAAAGAGTTGCTACTCGTACTGGTGGCACCACAGCAGCAGAACGTGTAGCAGAACGTGTATCAGCTAGACATCCAATGACTAAGGTTGCTGAAAGAGTGGCAGCAAGAGCAAATCAAGGCGACGAAGTTGTTTCAGAAGTTGGCGACGAAGAAACTAAAAAGCCAGACTATCTAGATTTTGATAAAGATGGTGATGAAAAAGAGCCAATGACTAAGGCTCTTGACGATAAAGAAGAAAAAGTTGCAGAAGGCATTGAAGTAAATCCAATTAATGATAGTCTAGCTCTTATGAAGAAGTTAGCAGGCTTAAAATAATATAGACTTAAAGAACAGAATATAATAAATTAGCAACATGCCTGAACAACATGTTGCTTTTTTATTGACTATAATCGAGCAATCAAGTATAAATAACTATGACGTTGAGAGTAGTTGCTCACAACGATCAGGCAACATAAAGGAAAATTAAAATGGCTTCATTGGCAGAAATTAGAGCAAAACTAGCAGAGATGGAAAACCGCGGTGGCGGCAACAACTCAAACAGCGGACGAGATAATTCCGTCTACGCACACTGGAACATTCCAGAACTTTCAACAGCAAGATTTCGTTTTCTTCCAGATGGTGACACATCTAACATGTTCTTTTGGGTAGAACGTGCAATGATTCGTCTCCCATTTAGTGGTATTAAGGGTCAGCCTGGCAGTAAGCCAGTTGTTGTACAGGTTCCATGTATGGAAATGTATAACGAAACCTGCCCAGTACTCACTGAAGTACGCACATGGTTTAAGGACAAGAGTCTCGAAGACATGGGTCGTAAGTATTGGAAGAAGCGTTCATATCTATTTCAGGGCTTTGTACGTGAATCACCAATGAGTGAGGACAGTGTACCTGAGAACCCAATTCGCAGGTTTGTGGTGTCCCCCAGCATCTATCCTGTGATTACCGCAGTGTTGAAGGACACTGAGGTCGAAGAGATGCCTACTGATTATGATCGTGGATTGGATTTCTCCATTACCAAGACTACGAAGGGTCAGTATGCAGACTACAGCACTAGCAAGTGGGCTCGTAAAGAGTCTGCATTAACAGCCGCTGAACGTGCAGCAATCGAAACATATGGTTTGTTTAACCTCAAGGACTTCCTTCCAAAGAAGCCTGGAGACACTGAGCTCAAGATTATTAAAGAGATGTTTGAAGCATCCGTTGACGGTCAGACTTATGATGCTGATCGTTGGGGCCAGTACTACAAGCCACCTGGCACAGGTAACAGCAATCCCGATGCGGATGATGTTCCAGCCCCGGCACCTGCTGCTCGTCCCGCACCTGTTGCAGCCGCTCCTAAGGTAGAGACTGCTCCGTGGGAGGACAATGAGTCTGCTGCTAGTGCGCCAGTTGTAACTGAAGCACCTAAGTCGAATCAACGTGCAGAAGACATTCTTGCAATGATTCGCAATCGTAAGACTTCTTAATACTAAAAGGGTAGTGGCATAATTGTCGCTACCCTACTCTTACATTTAAATGGATAGGAAAAATTATGGCTAAACCTTTTGATATTTCAAAGTTCCGAAAGGACTTGACGAAGAGCATTGACGGACTCAGTTTTGGGTTCAATGATCCAACAGATTGGATCTCAACTGGAAATTATACACTTAACTATCTTATTAGCGGCGACTTCCATAGGGGTATTCCACTTGGTAAGGTTACAGTATTTGCAGGCGAATCTGGTGCTGGCAAATCTTATATTTGTTCCGGTAATATTGTTAAGAACGCACAGCAACAGGATATCTTTTGTATCCTAATTGATAGCGAGAATGCCCTTGATGAATCTTGGCTACATGCACTTGGTGTTGATACTAGTGCAGATAAGCTATTGAAGATGAACATGGCAATGATTGATGACGTTGCTCGTACTATCAGTGAGTTTATGAAGCAATATAAGACAATTCCCGATGGCGAAACTAAGCCAAAGGTATTGTTTGTTATTGATTCGCTAGGTATGTTGCTTACTCCAACTGACGTTAATCAGTTCGAAGCTGGTGAAATGAAGGGTGACATGGGTCGTAAGCCTAAGGCACTAACAGCACTGGTTCGTAACTGTGTTAATATGTTTGGTGCAGCAAATGTAGGTATGGTCTGTACTAACCACACTTATGCATCGCAGGATATGTTTGATCCAGACGATAAGATCAGTGGTGGGCAAGGATTTATCTATGCAAGTTCCATCGTTGTAGCTATGCGTAAGCTTAAGCTAAAGACTGATGCTGATGGCAATAAGACCAGCCAAGTACATGGTATCCGTAGTGCTTGTAAGGTTATGAAGACACGTTATAGTAAGCCATTTGAATCAGTACAGGTTGAAATCCCATATGAGACTGGTATGAGTCCCACCAGTGGATTGCTTGATATGTTTGAAGCAAAGGGCATTCTAGTTAAGGAAGGCAACAGACTTGCTTATACAAGTTCAACTACCGGTGAGATCATTAAAGAATTCCGTAAAGGATGGACAGATGATAAATTAATGGTAATCATTGACGAATGGAATGAATCTTCTACTAAGTCTATTGTTAATGTGCAAGCAGAGGAAGTTGCAGATGAGTGATACTGAATATTTGGTAGCCATGTGGCAGACTGTTAAGGAATATGTCCCTGTTAAGGATAGGCAGTCAGCAGCAGATCATGTTATCAATGAACTAGTTGAATTGGGCCTAGATGATAGTGACCTTGAAGATCTAGCTGTTGATAAAGCTATGCTTAATGCCATAAAAGAACATATTGACGTTCAAGACAAAGATGAAGATGACGAATAATGTGGTATGCCAAGGTAACGGCCAATTTGGGAAGTATTCCTGGATTTATTCAGTATTACGAAGATGAATTGAACAATGCTAAGATAGACATCTCCATTAAAGGAAATGTAGAAAAGTCTATCAGTTCGTTACCTGGCATAACAGAACATCGTTTTAATCAATTACAAGAGATTGAAGCAGTTTTGAATTATCTTAACATTCAAATTCGTGTTATTAGGCGTAAGCACTTCCAAAAGTATTTGGAACATTACGCCCGAGCACTTAGTTCGCGTGACGCTGAAAAGTATGTTGACGGTGAACAAGAAGTTGTTGATTACGAAACTATAATTAATGAAGTTGCACTACTTCGTAATAAATGGCTTGGTGTCATGAAAGGAATCGACAGTAAGCAATGGCAACTTAGCAATCTGGTTAAGCTAAAGGTTGCTGGCATGGAAGACTTCAGTATCTAAGAAATCCAAGTGGTAGTCCCATCTTCATTGTTCCATAGCTGCTGAATCGACGATGGTCACCTGTATATGATAATCCAGTTGGTTCATCAATTATAATCTTAGCATTGTTCATGGTAATAGCATTAAACATACGAGCCATTTCGCTTAACATTAACTTTTCTTGGTATACCATATTAATGTCATGATGTTTTGCTTCGCCGTTAATGATAATATCAACCATTGGGAAGATGTCTTCAAGATTGATATAATCAACATATCTATCCTGATCAATATGAAATTCTTTTGTACTGCTTCTTGCAATCTTTCTGAAAAACCGATTTTGTCCTTCAGTATAATGAAATATTCCAAATATTCTTAGATTGTAGAAGTTCTCATACTGTAGTAAGTCTCGAGCAATCATATTCTTAACTTTGCCATATGATATTTCAGGTTCAACTGAGAGTATATCTAGTTCTTCTGCAAAGTTAATATCTTTTGTAACATCAAACTCATGACCACTACCAAAGTTAATTAACTTCCTGTAACGATGTCTGTTGTTAACTAGGTTATCCCACATTCTAATATTATCTTTAACAATACTTTCATTGATTGAGTATAGGTCTTCTCTACCAACTAATGCACAGTGAATAACAACATCAAAAAAGTTACTGTTAAAAAATGTTTTTACTGCGTTGGCATCCTGAAGATCTAGTGTTGATCTATTACAATCAAATACTCTATGACCATATTCTTTAAGATATGCTGATAGCTGACTACCAATAAATCCATTTGATCCCGTTACCATAATACGCATGTTTGTTCCATATTTTAATTGATTGTTTTTTTATAATGTAGTAATATTTACAAGAATAGAAATTTAATTGCCAAATAGTTGGCAACACAAACTAAAGTAAAATATATAGTATCACAGGGGTAGTAATGAAGAAAGCATTAATCACAGGTATTGCAGGGCAAGACGGTAGTTATCTTGCAGAATTTCTATTAGATAAGGGATATGAAGTACACGGTTTGATTCGCCGTAGTTCAAATTTTCTTCATCCCAATACTATTAATATTAGGGAAGCTGTAACTTTTCACCATGGTGATCTAAGCGACAGTAATAACATTAGAAACTTAATTGAAAAAATTCAACCTGCCGAGATTTATAATCTTGCTGCACAGAGCCATGTTAAGGTAAGTTTTGAGATGCCTGAATGCACAGGTGATATTAACGCTCTCGGCCCGTTGCGTATACTTGATAGTATCCGTGCATTGAAGATGGAGGAGCATACAAGATTTTATCAAGCAAGCACAAGTGAAATGTTTGGTATTACACCTCATATACCTCAAAATGAACAAACACCATTCTATCCAGGAAGTCCTTATAGTGTTGCAAAGCTTTATGCATATTGGATCACTGTGAATTATCGTGAAAGTTACAATATATTTGGATGTAATGGTATCTTATTCAATCACGAAAGCCCACGACGTGGGGAGCTATTTGTTACTAGAAAGATTACCAATGCATTTGCTAATATGATGTTAGGTAAGCAAAAAGTACTTGAACTTGGAAACATGGATAGTTTACGTGATTGGGGACATGCTAAGGACTATGTAAGATCAATGTGGATGATGCTTCAACAAGATAAGCCAGATGATTATGTTGTATCTGCTGGCACACAGACTAGTATTAGAGAATTTTGTAATTTCACAGCTGATTATTTTAATATTAAGTTAGAGTGGGAAGGAACAGGAGTCGACGAAGTTGCTCGTAATGCAGTAACAGGCTCTGTTATGATTCAAGTAAATCCAGATTTTTATCGACCAGTTGACGTTGTTAATTTGTGCGGTGACTCATCTAAAGCAAGAGATGTACTTGGTTGGAAACCTGAATTCACACTTCAAGACTTAGTCAATGATATGTGTAGATCTGATATGGAGATAGCATACCAGTCATGATTGTACTTGCCCCTATTAGTGTTGGTGAATTGTTTGACAAGATCACTATATTAGAAATTAAATTGGAACAGTATACAGATTCTGTTAAAGTTGCACATGTTACTAATGAACTTGATCAATTGAAAGCACTTACTGTTGCTATTTTAATTGATTTAACTGAAGAAGTTAATGAATTAAAAGAAGTTAATAAGATCATTTGGGATAACGAAGACATAGCTAGAGAGTATGGATCCGACAAATCTTATGACCTTGCGTTTATGGCTCTTGCTGCAAACACATACAGAATGAATACACGTCGAGCAGAAGTAAAACAAATTATTAATAAGAAATGCAATAGTAATATCGTAGAAACAAAATCATATACAAACGGAGAATTTTAATGAAGAAGTTACTTGAACTAGGCGATCACTATGTAAGTGATTTCATGAAGCCAGATGCAGAAATGCGTGAGACTAAGCCTTGGAGTTTGGATCTATATCTAGACGAAGAAATTGGTGCAGCTAGACTGGACGGTGTTGCTCCTCTTGATAAGATGTATGGGCAATATTGGTATCGTAGTGGAATTAATGCTAGTATGACTAAGCAGTTGGGTGATATTGTTGATGAAATCACCAGTCGTGTTAAGATTGAAAATGGTGATGTTTGGCTTGATATTGCTTGCAATGATGGAACCCTACTACGTCAAGTTCCTGGCAATATGGTAAAGCTTGGAATTGATCCAGCTGATGATAGCTACTTTGCAGAAAGTATTAAGGTTGCAAATTCAGTAGTACAGGATTTCTTCTCAGCAGATGCTTATCAACGCACAGGGTATGGCGATTATAAGGCAAAGGTAGTTACTTGTATTGCTATGTTCTATGATTTGGATAATCCACGTCCATTTATTCGTGATGTGCATAGTATTCTTGAAGACGATGGTGTGTTTGTTGTACAGATGAGTTATACTCCTTTGATGCTTAAGCAGCTTGCTTTTGATAACATCTGTCATGAACACGTTTACTACTACAGCCTCAGCAGTATCAAGAAGCTGTTTGAAGCAGAAGGATTTGTTATCCGTGATTGCAGTCTAAATGATACAAATGGCGGCAGTTTTCGTGTGTATTTCCAGAAGGCTTCCGCTGATAAGACTACGTTTGGTACTGCTCCTCTCCGTGATGTCTGCAACTTCCGTGTTGCCAGCACACTTGAACTTGAAAAGAATAAGTGGGATATCAGTAGTGCTGCACTTTGGGAAGATTTTGGTGCTAACATCAACAGCTTGAAGACACAGGTATTGGATTTCCTACATCAAGCTAAAGCAGAAGATAAGAAGGTATATGGGTATGGCGCCAGCACTAAAGGCAATACGTTACTTCAGTTATTTGGTATTACTCCAGATCTAGTTACTGCCATTGCTGAACGTAGCCCATATAAGTTTGGACTTGTTACAGTTGGAACGAACATTCCAATTTGTAGTGAAGAAGAGATGAGAGCAGCAAAGCCTGATTACTTGCTTGTTCTTCCCTGGCACTTCATCGACGAGTTCGTAAAGCGTGAAAGTGAATTCATTGCAGGGGGCGGCAAGCTTGTAGTCCCATGTCCCGCATTTCAAATTATAGGATAAACATGAAAAATATAGTATTTTTTAACCATTGGCATTATGGAGATTTGTTTAGTACTCGAGGGTTGGTAACTGATATTCAACGTCAGTTACCAGACTTTCGTTATTCTTATGCTCATCGCAATAATCCACTTGCAACTCGAGATCTTGTGACATTTACCCTATCTCCAAATAAAATTGATCAAATTTTAAATAGTATTGATCAGCGTACTCGGTTTGCACAAAGCGATGATACAATTTTTATTAATACTTGGATTGGTGCATATGAAGGAATGTGGGAAGGTTTTCACCCACCATATCTAGATCATTATGTAATCTTTAAGACTATGCATAGTCTTTTAAATCAGCATTTCAATTTGAATTTGAATATTCTAGAATCAGTTTGGGATTATATTCCTGATATTGATTATTCTAAGATTGACACAAGTAAAATAGATCAAATTGTAAGCGAAATTACAGGTTCATTGTACTTAATTTGCAACAACCTAGTAAAAAGCGCACAAAGTGATATGGGCTTTATGGAGAACACTGTTGAAATTTTAGCTCGTCAGTATCCAAATGATACATTCATTGTAACACATGGCATTAACTCAACATTAAGTAACATTAGATGTACATATAATATATTTCAAATGGAAAATGATCTGCTTGAAATATCATATCTGAGTAAGTTTGCCAAAGTTATTGTTGGAAAGAATAGTAGTCCATATACCTATACACAAACTAAATCTAACTTATTAGATGCTAATAAACGATTTGTATGTTTTAGTCGTGTTGAATCAGACATATTAACATATGGACTACAATGTGAAGCAAGTTTTATATTCAGTGATACAGTTGATGACATTGACGCTGCATATTTTATAAATCAAGTAATAAAAAAAAAGTGAAAGATAAAAAGAATTTATTGTTTGTTAATACCAATGCTGCACAATGCAGTATTTACCAGTCTGGAAAAATGATTTATGAATCCATTAAAGATACTGATTCATTAAACATAGAATATTGTGAACTCAATGATTTAAATATTGATAAGCTCTATTCTGGAAAAATAGTAATCAACCAACAAGAAAAATCAAACTATGAATACTATATTTTCAATTATCATCATGCAACCATGAGAGGATTTGAAAATATTAAATCAGAAAATTTTAAAAATTTAGTTGGTAAAAAGTATAGCATTATATTAGAAATGTCCAAGAATAATCCTACTGTCAGACTTGAGAGCGACGATTTTGACGGATATATTGTTATGGACCCAACGATGCAATACTTAGATAATAGATTTCATTGGTTTCCACGTCCACTGGATATTACAAATGCAAATCAGAATAATGTTGTATCCGATATTCCTATTATCGGAAGCTTCGGATATCCAACAGTTGATAAAGGTTTTGATTTAGTAATTAAAGCAGCAAGTAAAGAATTTGAAAAGTCAATAGTTAGGATTAATATCCCGACAGCTACATATGGAGATAACGAAGTATATAGTCAAATTATCAATTCTTGCAGATCAATTTATGCACCTAATGTTAAACTTGAAATTACAACTAATTTTTTTAGTGATAAAGAACTATTAGAATGGTGTTCTAATAATACTTTAAATTGTTTCTTTTATCATCGTAATTCATATATAGAATTTCCTGGACTTGCTGCTGCAACAGATCAAGCAATTATTAGTGGAAGACCACTTGCAGTGTCAACGGATGTTACATTCAGACATTTACATCAATATATAACTCCATATCCACAACGTAGTCTTAAAGAAAGCATCCAAATTTCTGCAGACGAAGTTAAGAAGATTCAACAAAATTGGAATTTTGAAAAATGTCAACAACGACTGAAAGAGATTCTAATTTGAAAATAGGGTGGGTTAGTACATATAATACTCAATGTGGGATAGCTGCGTATAGTAAACATTTGATTGACACATTCAATCAACCAATAATTATATTGGCTGCTAATACTAATAATAAGATAGTACCAGACGATAAGAATATATCTAGATGTTGGAATACTGGATTTGATTCATTTGAAAATTTAGCAGCACACATACATAAATTTGATTTAAACTGCGTTGTTATACAATATCATTATGGATTGTTCAATAGTCAATCACTGAATAATTTAATTAATTGGTTATCGAGTAATAAGAAAATTATTTTGATGATTCATAGCTTAGGCGAAAAAACCAATGAGATTATCTACTTTGCAAAACTATGTAACCTGGTAACTGTGCAGACATTAGCTGACTATAAAAAACTCTCCTCGTTAACAAATTGTATTGTTTTTCCACTTCCTATAATTGAGCAAGAATTTAAAAAGATTCCAAAAATAGACGACAGTATACTAGTAGGTAGTTATGGATTTTTCTTTCCAAATAAAGGAATTTTAGAACTTATAAATGCAATAAAGCTATTACGAGATGATGGTCATAACTATCGCTTGCGATTAGTTAACGCTAAACATCCATCTGACATTTCCGATAGCACAGTATTACAAGCATTAGAATTAACATCGAGATTAAATCTAGAGGATTATGTTGAATTTTATACAGATTTTCTAACGGATTTGGAAAGTTTAAATTTGCTATCCAGTTGCGATATAATTGTAAACAGTTATCAAATGACTACAGAACCAACAAGTGCAAGCGTCCGACTTAGTATTTCTACTGGCATCCCTGTTGTAGTAACTCCCAACAGTATATTTGATGATATAAATGACATTGTATTTAAAATGCCGGGATTTGATCCATTATCATTGGCAATGGGTATACAGGATACAATTATAGAAATAAACTCGTTGAGTGATGAATATCTCAGAATAATGAATCAAGCAGCTAAATGGCGGGTGGAACATAGCTATAATATGCAAGGCCCTAAACTATTAAACTTATTACAGGATCTTTAAATGAAAGTAGATATATTAGTTCAAGGAAGCAGTACTTTAACAACTTTTGACGCATTAAAAATCTATAGAAGTCTAGACTTTGTTGACAAAGTCATTTTAAGTTCATATGATAGTACTATCCCTTTTAGGATACCTGAGGGTGTTACGTTTGTCAATAATGATTTAGTTGCTCCTGGTATTGGTAATAGAAATCTGCAGATAAACACAACTAAGAATGGTCTTGAAAAGGTAGAATCAAAGTACTGCATTAAAATAAGGTCGGATTTAGTTGTATCTGCACTAGCATTAAAATTAATGATTGATTACTGGATCAAACACGATAATCCAGAAACTAGAATTAAAACTGTTGGGGAGCCAATGGGAAGACTCTACGTCTTAAGTTTAGCAACAAAATTCGTTTATCATCCGCGTGATCATATTTTTTGTGGATTCACTGAGGATATGCGTAAATTCTTTGATTGCCCATTTGATACATTTGTTAATACAACAAGCGATAATGTTCAAGATCCATACAGTGCTGTTTACGATCATCAAACTCAAACTGAAATGTGGCTGGGTATGCATTATTAAGCCAGATATGATGCAGACGCTGCTAATCACAAAACTAATTTCCAACAGTATATAACTAACAAAGCACCAATGAAAGATGAAGCGTGGGCAACGGAAAAGAAGAATCTAGATAGATTATTTGTAAGTTTTCCAGAGATAAAGGGTATCAGTTGGCCAAAGCATAATTTAACTGAATACCCTTATGATTGGATTGCTATTAATGGTGAATATTGGTCTAAAGATTAGCGAAAAATTCTAAAGCACTTTCTAAAGAATGGGTGTGGTTCTATACCTCCTAAATATTCATAATGCCAATTATATGTTTTTAGAAATTCATTGAATGCAAGATATTCGTGTTTTTCCCATCCTGCATATCCATAAAATTCGTCGAATATAATTATAGTATTATTTAGAAGACGGTCATTTAGTAAGTCCAATACAGTTTTAGTACTACTGTATAGATCACAATCAATATGTACAAAACCAACTTGGTCTGTATGTGTTTTTAAAAATTTAGGAAGACTGTCATTGAATAACCCAACTACTAATTCTACATTACTTGGCATATCAGTAGGAAGGTCGCAGGCAAAATGTCCTTTATTATGCCCATCAGTCCAATCCTCAGGTAGTCCGGTAAAACTATCAAACCCGTAGATTTTATTTGTTGTTAATGAAGATAAGTGTTTAATACTTGTACCATTTCCTACGCCAAACTCTAGAAATAATCCCGGTGGCGACATAATTAAAGCATATTCATATGAGATTGGATTTTGATTTTGAATTTTTTCAAGCATTACATTTTCCTTGACTAACTACTTAGTGATGAGTGATTTGATAACAATAAAAAACTTTACTGGATACAGTGGAAGCAAAGTTAAACTTCTACAATTTGATGATATTACATTTGTTAGAAAAATTGGACAAGTAGATCGTAATATTGAGCGATTAGATGCACTACGTAATTTAGGATTGTTAGTTCCTAAAATTCTATATCAATGTGAAGAGTATTATGATATGGAATACATTCGACACGTTGATATGGTAAACTGGTTAACACAAAATTCAATTGATTCCTTTGCTAGTTGGTTGTTAGACCTGATAGGTAAGTTTACGCAATCATATCAAATTAAAGATTATACAACAATATATGAAAATAAATTGCATAAAAATATAACTTTTGAATACTTGTCGTTTGATTCAGATGAATTATTTGATAAGCTACCAAAGCTACTTCCGTCAAGTGAGTATCACGGTGATCTAACTCTTGACAATTGTTTGTATGGTATAAATGATAAGTTTTATCTAATAGATCCATTGACCAGTGAGTTTGACAGTTGGGTATTTGATTTAGCAAAGCTAATGCAAGATTTAGAATGTAATTGGGCAATACGTAATAAATCAGTGCTAATACAAGGAAAGCTACTAGACATTAAGAATGTTATTTTAAAGAAATATCCAATCGTTGGTAATTATTCACTGACAATATTAATGTTGCTACGTGTTTTTCCTTATGCTAATAATAAACAAGACAAAGAATTTTTACTACGGGAGATTGAAAGATTATGGATATTATAATCCCTTGTGCAGGGCTCAGTACACGTTTTCATAATATGAGGCCAAAGTTTCTTCTTACTGATTATCAGGGAAGAATGATGTTGGAGTTAGCAGCACAGCCGTATATAGGCAAACATAGAATTCACATCGTCGTTTTACAACAGCACGAAGATGATTTTAATATTAAAAAAACAATGGCAACAGTATTTGGTGATAAAATTAATGTTGTAATACTTCCAAAGTTAACGTCGGGTCCAGCTGAAACTATAAATCAAGCATTAAAACAAATTGGTTTAACTGATAGTACCTTTTTAGTTCATGACTGTGACAGTGTATTTGATCATACAAATTTATCAACAGGTAATCGTATTTGTGTAGACATATTAGATAAACATCCAACATTACGAGCACCTGCAAATAAAAGCTATGTTGAAGTAAATGATCAAGATATCGTGTTATGCACTATTGAAAAGAAGATTATAAGCGATTTGTTTTGTGTTGGCGGATATCAATTTGCTTCTGCTATTGAGTATCGAGCAGCATTTGAAGAACTTAAAAAATCTAGGCTAGACGAAATTTATATAAGTTCAGTAGTAGATCATATGATATCAAATGGATCAATATTTGTCGCAGATAGAATTGATAATTTCATTGATTTAGGCACTAAAGAAGATTGGCAAAGATTCAATGATAAGCCAACTATTTTTTGTGACATTGACGGAACATTGATTAAAAATCAAGCAGCATTTGGGAAGAATACATATGACACTGCTCCAGTTGTCTTACAAAACAATGTCGATATACTACAGAAATATCTATTAGATGGAGCAGAAATTATTTTTATTTCTGCTAGGCCAAAGATTTGGTTTGAACAAACAAGAGCAATGTTAAATAATTTGGGCTTTGCAAATTGTCAATTATTAATTGGGTTGCATCATTCTAAGCGAATATTGATAAATGACTTTGCACCTAGTAATCCGTATCCATCTGCTATTGCAATCAACATTAATAGAAATTCTAATACATTGGATAATTTCTTACAAGGGAAAAATTAATATGCAAGATAATAATCTTAAGACATTAACTGTGTTAAGTCAATTTTACGACTTCATTGACAACATTGAAATTGTAGCAGATATGGGCTGTGGAATTGGTACTGATGCATTATGGTGGGCAAATTTAACAGATCTAAGTGGCGAAGTTCGAGAAATTAAAGTGAACGCTGTTGACCGTAAAATTGATATGCTTAGAAATAAACGTCATCCAAACATAATTTATAAAGAGTGCGATTTTTCCAATACAGGACTAGAATCTAATAGTCATGATTTTGTTTGGGCATACAACAGTTTACAATATAGTTTAAATCCCATACAAACATTATCACACTGGCAAGATATATTAAAGCCTGAAGGAATGTTGTTAGTTACTGTTCCATATAATTTCTATGTTGATAATCATCGAAATGTAAAAGTTGATGCTGAATATCAACATAGTTGTTATTTTAATTGGACAATGGGTAATCTCATAATGAGTTTAGCTGTAACTGGATTTGATTGCAGAAATAGTCATTTTAAAATTGATAAAAATAACAAGTACATTCAAGCAGCAGTTTACAAGCTGCCAGGAAAATTAAATGTTAATTTAGACTGGTATGAGATGTGTGATAAAAAAATGCTTCCCCTTTGTTTAGAGGAAGCAATTATGAAGAATGGTAATTTTAAAGAGTCTGACATTATCTGTGAGTGGATAGATAGAACACAGTATATACTTAGGGTGTTGTAGGTGTTAAATCTTCAAATATTATATTCTCGTCTTCAGGTGCTCTGTTAATAACTATTCCTTTTTCTGGAGGGCTAGGTAGAAATTCTGTTGCCTGCGCAGGATCATTGGTCATTGTAGGTAAAGACCTTAATAATGATCTGTAGTTTGCCCAACTTTCCTTTTCATCATCAGTTAAAGTTGATTGAATATCAGGAAACTGACTAAAATCACTTTCTCTAAGTAACTTATTTCTTTTAACTCTAAATTCAATCCATTCTTTGTCTAAGTCACGAGCAGGCGCAACATATTCGTCGATTGTACCAAAATCTCCATTGACAGCACGTTCGAAAATTTCACGACTATGTGCTTCGTTATCATCAGCAGTAGCAGTGAATGGTAGTTCTGCGTTATGATCTGGAAAGGTAATCATACAGTCTAGGATAGTATGATCTGCATTACCCCATTTCATTGTTCGTACTATTCCGTAATCCATTTAAATCTTTCCTTAAGCTATTCTAACTAGTGTATGTAAGTAATTGCTATAACCATCTGTTGATCCTGCATTATTAATATTTAAAATTTTCCAACTTCCAGACCAAGTTTTTCCATAAATTGAATTTGGTATGGAGGTCCCGCCAATCACTGAATTTTCCTGACCAAGTGTTTGACTATAATTTGTCATTACTGCTAGATACATGCCAACCCAACTACCATTTGTATCGCCTACCCATGGACTGTTTGAAGTAGAACTTATTGTTCCATCTACTGCAATGGAAACACCGCTGCCAGCTTTAACACCGCCAAGTACACTACCTGTTGCTATTGGTAGTGTATATGCACTGGGTATTGTTGGTTTATTAGTTAAGTCATTATAACTTCCGCTGAATAAAATTGGCTTGTTAGATAACGTATCATAGTTTCCGTTAAAGCTACTACCACCACTACCGCCACCTGTTCCAGTCCATTCTAGGTATACTGCACCACCAACGCCGCCATGACCAGTCGATCCAGGTGATCCAGGTATACAACCTAAGCTTACATTCCAACTAATTGGATTAACGTCGGCACTGGGTGATAAAGATGTTCCAACAAATATGCCAGACAACCCAGATGACATAGCACTATTTCTTAGTGTGCCGCCTGTTCCAGTTCCAGCTGTTCCAATAATTGCATTGCCAACACCACTAAACCAGCCAAAACCACCACTACTACCACTGCCACTACCGCCGGAAGCTGAGCAGAATGATCCAAAAGATGATGCTCCACCAGTGGTTGATACTGCTGATATTGAACCAGCACTGCCTGCACCGACTACTATATTGTATGAAGTTCCCGGTACAACAGTATAAACTCCAATGGCAGCACCGCCGGCACCTCCATAGGTATCAGTTGTGCCTCCTTCGCTATCATAATATGCTCTGCCACCTCCTGCTCCCCCACCAATAACATAAGCTTTTACCTTAGTTACGCCTGAAGGTGCAGTCCATGTAGTAGTTCCAACTGTGGTGAAAACTTGACTTTCAGCTGAGCCAATAACAGTAATTGTACTACCACTACCACCACCACCGCCAGTAACAGTTAAGAAGCCATCTTGATCTATGCTTAGACCACCGCCAACTTTAATGCCACCTAATCTATCTGTACTTGCATAGGGTAATGAATAAGTACCAACACCACCACCCGAATTAGCTGAAGTTTGTACTGTGCCATCTGGGAATTTAAAACCACCAGTTGTTGATTCAATGAGGCCAGCAACTGCAAGCCTTGAACTTGTTTGTGTTCCGATACCTACTAGCCCGCTACCACTAATAACTAAATGATCATTTAAACTAAGTCCGCCTGTACCATACTTTAAAGTCATTTTTTTAGTTGCATCAACTTGAATATATCCAAGCTCGACAGAATCTGCATTATCAACAAATTGTAATATTGGACCGACAGTATCGTTAGAGCTAGCCGTTAAGATTGCTGCTCCAGTTGTGCTGTCACTTGCTGGTTGTACAAATATCCCTGAGCCGTTAACATCTAACATACGACGAGGCTGTTGACGACCGATACCAACACCACCCGGACTTACAAGATTAATACTATCTTGAGCAGTTCCAAAACCGTCATTACTAACACCAATTTCTAAATTAGTCTTCTCACCACTGTAAGCAAAATACTTTATCCAGGCGGCATCGCCACCACCTCCACCTGGATTCTCAGGAAAACTAAGTCCATTGGGTCCAACAAGGTTTGCAAATCCTCCACTGATGCCACCACCTAAGTTGTCGTGTTCTGTCATAATTCTAGACCACGGCGACCATCCATTACCATCAGGAGCATCATCATCGTTAACTCTAAAGTACATTTTTGTAGGAGCACCTGTTCCAGCAACACCTGCTGAACCACCAAGTTCTCCTGGGGCACCAATATCCCAACCCATGCCAATTTGTGCACCAACTCCTGCACCAACAACTGTAAATCCAGTGTAATATTTGTTTGGGAAATCTGGAGAATCGTATGCATTAAATCCTGAAATTTTACCTAAGCTTGCATCAGGTGTATTATCAGAACCCAATAGTATTGGTGAGTCTGGCACTGGACTTGCATTGCCTGTTGCAAAATTAAAAAATGTTGGAATCTTAACTGACAATGCACCGGATGTACTATTAATTGATAACCCAGTGCCAACTTTAATACCACCAAGTTGTGTATCAGTGGCTGTAACTAACTTTAATGCATTACTTTCATCTAATGCAATACCATTTAAATTTGAAACTTTAACACCACCCAATGATAAGTTTGTGGCAGTTGGTAAGTTGTAATTTAACACATTACTGCCACTCATTGTCAACGTGGCACCAATCTTAACACCGCCTAGTATACTTCCACTTGCAGGGGGTAATTCATATGGTTTACTAGCTATTTTTGACCCTCTAGTCAAATCTTGAACGTGAAAATTTAATCCATTATCAACTGTGATAAATTCAAGTATATATGTACCAAGTTCTGAAAACGTAATAGCTTTATTAAATTCATCGTAATCAACTAATCCATCAATTCCCTGAGTAACAGAGTCTGGAATGGTAATCTTATGATATGTATTAGTGACAGTTACTTTTAATCTAAAACGACCAACTTTACCTAAGTCTGGAAGATTAGTAAATGATAAAGTAATGGAACCATTGGTTCTCAATGAGTGATAATGAGCAACAGCATGATCGAGTATTACTGCACCAGATACTATACCAATATTATGTTCAGTTTCGCGAAGATCATATATCTCTGCACCATTAAATGTAGCACCATTCATATTATTATCAATGACAGTACCACTTAATGCACTTTTTACAATGCTTTTATTTTGTAAATCTTCAATTTCTCGTTTGGCGTAACCAAGGTTATCTTTAATATTGGTAAAGTTATTTCTAAACCCTTGGCTGTCATTACTAACTCCAGCAACCGGAAATGTACCATCTATATTGTTAATGTTTATATTACTGGTCATCAGTAAACTCCGCTATCGTTATATTTATTGATACAAATATTTTAAAAAGTAATTGTTCCGCTGTTCACAAATTTATAAATTTTGTTACCACCAGAAGTTGTAGTCTCAGGACTACCGGTTACAGCACTGGGATCTGGATAAGAATCAGGATAAGATAGTATAACTACACCGGAGCCGCCTGCGCTGCCAACACCTGGAGCTGGTCCGCCGCCACCGCCGCCGCCAGTATTTGCCTCTCCAGCAGTCGGTGCTCCTTGATTTCCACCATATCCTTTAGCACCAGTTCCGCCACCGCCAATTCCGCCTACTCCGCCAGTGGTTCCCCAGGAGTAAACTACATATACGCAGCCGCCGCCACCACCTGCATAATAAACTAAAGATCCGGTTATTGAAGAACCAATTCCAGCGCCGCCATTGCCGCCTATACCGCTATAGCCGCCACCAGAACCATCACCGCCGGTGCCCCCTGCGCCGCCACCGCCACCACCTGCCCATGATTGTGGTGTTCCGCCTGCGCCGCCATTATTTCCCTGACCAATTATACCTGCGCCGCCTTGTCCTTGATGCCCTGTATCGCTTGGGCTACCGCCGCCGCCTGAGCCACCGGAATTTGCGTCATGACCAGTGAAGGCATCGTAATACCACCCTCTAGTTCCACCACCACCACCGCCTATTGCTGTAAAGGTAGCTGTTGAAGCACTTATTGACGAGTTTTCACCATTATTTCCATTACTACCAGTACCATAATATGGCGATTCAGCACCACCACTTCCCACAGTGATAACAATAGATTCTGCCATACTAAAGCCGTAACTACCGGACAATACGCCACCACCACCACCGCCACCACCAAATGCTCCGCCGCCGCCGCCGCCTGCGACAATGAGATAGTTTACTGTTCTATTTGTTTTGAATATAACAGAACCGCTGGAATTCCATTGGTAAACTCTATAGATACCAGCAGTAGTAATAATTGGATCACCAGTTACGATTGGAGTAAGAGCATATTTTGTCTCATGTCTAATTACAACAACGCCAGATCCACCTGGATATCCAGTGGCTACATTTAGTGTGCTGCCAAGACCGCCACCACCACCACCGCCTTGATCTCCAAAAGATCCGCCGCCACTTCCGCCAGCAGCTCCACCTGATGCACTAGTATCGCCTGTGATAGTATATTTCCCACCAGGTGCTCTAGTCCCGTTATTATAGTATCCACCAGATCCAGCTTTACCTGTTATAGTTGTACCATTGTATGTAAAGTAAGTATCACTGCCATTTGCTCCATTGTTAGCTCCAGAACCAGCAGTACCGCTTGCACCTAAAACCATGGTAGCTGTTCCGGCTGCTGGACTAGTCCAAGTTTTATAAGCACAGCCGCCAGCACCACCGCCACCGCCCGCAGAAATATCTTCAGCAGGCGATCCAGCACCGCCACCACCACCGCCAATAACCCATACTTTCATTGATGTTGTGTTAGCTGGTATAGTATATGTAGAACCAGAGGCTAATCTTTCATTTGTTGTTGTTCCATTTGTGACTCTTTGGATAAAGATTAATCCAGCGCCTCCAGTACCCCCAGTAACCACTCCTGTATATCCAGCTGCGCCGCCGCCGCCGCCCCCGCCTGTTCCTCCTCCGCCATTGCCTCCGTAATAGCCAGCGCCGCCACCACCTCCGCCTACACCAGTGGCACCTCCGCCATGGTTTACATTTGCACTTTCAGAACTTCCTTGACTGGCACCAGTACCGCCTATTCCGACTGGGTAACCAGAAGCTACCATTATTGCAAACAAACCGGAGATATCAATTGGATTCCCACCATCTTGCCCTTTAGGCCCAGCAGCAGATTTTCCATCAGATGTTCCAATAGCAACGATGGTATCAGTATTAGTTCCTAATCCGCCTGCGCCGCCGCCTGTGTTTGGATCTCCTGCAATACCAGCTGCCGAAGAGGACATCAGTGCTGAAATTTGACTTACTGTAAGAGCACGTTTCCAAATTTGTACATCGCCAATATAACCGTCAAATTGTTGACTGTTTCCAGGTCTGTTGCCTATTACAACTGGATTATTAGTAGGTTCAGCTACGCGATACATATCTACTTTAGTATATTGTAAACTGCCGTTGGTATAAATTTTCATTACTGTATTATCTATAACAACTGCAACATGTATTGCTTGATATAATGGGATAGATACTGGTGTGACTACCCAGCCGGACCCACTCCAATTAATAGCAACAGCAATAAATCCATCTTGTCTAACACAAACTTCATATTCAGTATCTTTGTTTATGATAATGCCACCCCACGTTGGGTATGTTCCAGGGCCTGTTCTATAGACCCATGCAGTAATAGTATAAGATGAACCCGCAACTGAAGCTAACTGTAATCTTGGTGCAGAGGTTTCAGAAACATAACCAGTACCGTTGGAGCCACCAACTTTGATTCCATTTATATTTGTAGTTGGTATCTTTGAAAATGCAGCGTTAGATACTGTTAAGGCAGCATTACTGACACTATCAGCTATTGCGGTTCTGTTACCATTGACTATAAAATGAGCAACACAATCAGGATCATCGACTGTTGATCCAGTTAAGTTAAATGGTAAGTTTGTACTAAGTCCAACTTCATTGGAATTATCAATGTTATAATTTCCAGACAAGTCTTGAGTTGTACCTGGAGCTTTACCAATTACATTTAATACTGTATTGGCTATTGTTGGTAACACACGATTAGTTGGCGTAAAGTTAGAAGTATAAACAATACTTTTTACAATACGCCAATTGAATATAGATCCTGCAAATCCAGAACCTAACTGCAATGTTCTTGGAGGAGACCCAGATGAGAAAACATCATACCAACCTAAGCTTGGAGTTTTTGTAAGTGATTTGGCTATTCCATTGGTAAAAATATTAACAACTTTAGTACTGGCATTGAATGTAACTGCCATATGATTCCATACATTTGGCGTCCATGAATTTGCTGGTGTACTCCATACACACCATGCACCACCAGCCATAATATACAATTCTACAGTTGCAGTTGCATCGCCGGACCATGAGTTTGGATCATTTAAACCCAACCAAAATCCCGATTCGTACCCTGACCCAGTTGTATAGAACATTGTCCCTTCACTTAGTGGAGTAGTATAAGGTGCGTTAAACCAACACTCCATAGTCCAATTGGTTGTTCCATTATGTAGGAAATTCCAATCACTTGGAGGGGAGGTTACTGTCATTGCACCCTTGGGCTGCCTAGTTTGTATTTTTACATGCGACAAATACATTGCTTCGTCAGATTGTGCTTGATCAGCACCAAAATAATGACTTGCTGTAAATGTAGTACTAGTGTGGTCAATCCAACCTGTATCAAACACTATATAACCTGGCGCAGCAAATATTCCTGTTGCAGTAGACCATGGTGCATAACTATATTCTGCACGAACCCATTTGGATGTAGCCATTCTATTGGTATAGAATGTTGGTTCACCTTGATTTTGAGCTAAGTATCCCTGCTTTCTAAAATCAGCGAATAGTTCACCATTTATTGTAAGTGTACTATATTCAGAATCTAAGCTGTCAACACAATGCCAATATACTTGATATCTAGCTTGTGAGTGTGTAGGTAATTGACTATGTGTAATTGTATAAGTGGTACGGGGACTATACCCATGCAGTACCACTGCACCCAAAGAACCAATATCGGTCATTGAAAATGTTTGTTGATTATCCCAACGAGAAGGATCTGCTGTTGCACCTTCATCATATGTCCACGTACCAAAAAAGTCATGACTGGCCACTGACATTCTGCCACCGCCGCCACCAAGACCACCTTGTCCATCTTGATCAATGCCACCGCCGCCACCACCGCCAGCATAATATCGTGAAGTACCTGTAATATCACTGCTTATCCCGTCACCGCCACCACCGCCATAATTACTTTTAACAACACTTTGTCCTATTGTAGCGGAACCACCACCACCGCCAGCAGCATTTATTAAACCTGCTCCAACGCCGCCGCCGTCAAACCCTTGAAGAGAAGTTCCAGCACCGCCAACAGCGCCAGCACCACGGCCACCACCGCCTGAAGCACCTGCACGACCGTTTCTAACAGATCCTACTCCAGCACCGCCACCACCACCGCCGGTAACTGACATATTATAAAATCCAGATGAATTTCCATCACTTCCATCGAGATCACCTATTCCGCCAAGTCCTGCTGAACCAACAGTTACAGTATACGAATTATCAAAATATAAACTAGTCTTTCCATATGCAACGCCGCCTGCGCCACCGCCGCCACTAATATAATTGGTTACAGTTGCGCCACCACTGCCGCCGCCGCCGCCAACAATAAGATAATCTATTTTAATAGCTCCACCTTCGCCATGCATTACATTATAGAATGACATTATGACAGGCCTCCGCCAGTAAGAACAAATGTATCAGTGTCAACACATACAAGTGATGCAAGTCCTCGTTGTGCCAAAGTTCGATTTCCGGTATTTGCAGTTCCAACTTGGTACATTGTTACGCCTGATCCCTGTGTAATAGTTTGGGAGAAAGAAGAACTATTATAAATGGTAACAGTCTGTCCTGGAGTAAACACTCCACTGGGTACAGTTAATCCGCCGCTTGTCATTGATATTGTTCGACCGCTGTCTGCTAAAATTAATGTATACGAAGATCTTGTTTTAATGGGAATATCTCTGAGATTTCCGAGAGAATCAATAAAGTTATTCTGAGCAACTACATTACCTGAGGATGTTACTCTTGCACGTTCGGTGGTCCCAACATTAAAACCAATGTAAGCAGCAGTATTAGTTTCAAAATTAATAAGTTGTGCAGCACCATTTTTACGTTTTACTATATCAAATGATGTATTACCAGTTCCTGCTGTATCAGATGTGATGATTCTTATATCAGCACCTGAAGTTGGTAATCCTGTGTCTAGGTTATATACATCAAAATAACGAAGACTACTAGATACTCCATTTGTCGAACCGATGGAAACATTACCAGTGGGGGAAATTTGTATTCTGTCTGACCCACTAGTAGAAAGTAATAATGTTCCGTTACCTGTATCACCAATACTAGAAAGTTCTGTTAGTTGATTTCTATCAACGAAACGAATACGTGAATTATTTGTTGATGCTTGCCCAATAACAGTAATAGCTGGATTAAGAGCAGCATTTTGTTGCACATATAGTGAATCAGCCCCTGATGTACCTAAAATTCTAGTAGTACCATTAACATCTAATGTATAAGTTGGATCGGTTCTGCCAATTCCAACATTGCCGCTGTCATTTATAGTCATATAATCAGTATATGTTCCGGAAACATTTTTAGCGAAACGCATCTGCCAACCTGTATTGTCTGAACCAAACGATAATCTAGTAGAAACTGGAGTTCCTGGAAATGTAGCTTCAAAAGATGAAGCCATTCCATAACTGTTCCCGTTTCTAATACCAAACGAAGATCCATATATATCTAATGTTTTTAATGGAGAACTTGTACCAACGCCAACATTTCCAATGGCATATAAATTTCTATCAATATATAAATCATGACTAATATTAAGTTGTCCGTCAGTATCGCAGTATAGATTTACACTTCCACTATTATCAGCATTTTTTAGATTTATGTCACCACCATCTCTAATATCAACAGCAGTTCCACCACCGCCACTTACAACTAATCTAGAATGAGGTGCTGTATTGCCAATACCTACATTACCTGTTGTACTAATTGTTAATGCTGTTAGTGTACCTGTTCCAACAGGTGTATCTCTATTAATAAAAAAATTGTCAGTTGCAAGGTCATGCACTATGGCATAACCATTAACATTGCCCATCTGTATTACAGGATTCATACCTTCAAAGCCGTTAATTCTAACTAAACTATCACTGAGAAATACTGTTGTATCATCACTGCCAACAGTAACATTAGTAAATGTGCCGGTATTTGGGGTAATATGACCTAGTCTGCCATTCAACTCACCACTGGTGATAAGCCCAATATCTTGTTTAACTGATAACACACCGTTTGAAATTGACAGCTTGTCCCCTACTTTAATTAATCCTGGGACAGTATCACTTGCAAATGGCAGTATATTTGCACTGATCAAACCTTCTTCTGTAACACTAATGCCATCACCAATTCGTACCCAACCCAATTCAGTTCTGGATGCGGGCAGTAGAATGGGTAATGTTCCTCTTGTTAAATCCTGTACGTTAAATGTAGCACCCTGATCATCACTTGAAAATTCAAAAATGTAAGTACCAAGCCCGTCTAGATTAGTAAAAGTTATCTTGCGAGTAATGGGATTAAACCCTTTAAGGAACTGTGAGCCACCTTGAACTGAACTGGGTAATGTTATTGTATGGCTTAAACTATTCAATCTTACTCTTAATCTAACTCTGCCAACTTTTCCATTTGGCGGCATTCTTGTAAACGCAACAGTAATTGGACCATTTGTATTAACACTGTGATTATGTCCTCGAGTAAAATCCAATGTGATAACACCCGAAACGGTTCCAAAATCAACTTGAGTTTCTCTAATGGCAATCATGTCAGCTGCAATAAGCAGAGACCCATCCATGTTATTATTAATTAAATCGTCAGTTAACGCAGATTTTAATACAGCCTTTCTTTGTAAATCTTCAATTTCAGCTTTGGCATTATTAAAATTGGTTTGAATATTGGTAAAATTATCTCGAAATCCTTGGCTGCTGTTATCTTGACCAGGAATTGGGAAAGTGGTAATTATATTGTTTACGTTTATATTGCTAGCCATATTATGGAACTCCAAACCCGTGGGACTACAATATTTATTGAATTCACAATATATTGAATGCCAAAATATAGGTTGATTTATATTAACATAGGCTGTATATTAGCTAAATAATAGACGGTTGTTGGAATGCTTAACAGTACAGTATCTAGCATTCAGTCTATTTTACAACCCAGCTGATACAGGAATAATCCTGTTATTCAGTGCAGAACAAAAGGAAAGAGAAATGAAGAAACTTTTTACAGCAATGTTTGCCCTCGTGGCAGGCGCATCAGTAGCAGTTGCTGCTGATCTTCCATCCAAGAGTGCAGCCGCTGCTCCGGCAGTTTCAACAAGTGCTTTTAACCTAGGTGGATGGTACGCAGGTGGTTTTGTCGGTGGTAACTTCGACGATACCAACAAGTTCAAGTACGATAATACTCCCAAGGTGCTTGGTGGTGTTGTTGGTTACGAGTGGAACAAGTACATCCGTACTGAAGCAACTTTGGATTATAATACTAAAGCAGCTCCAACTACTACTAAGACTGGTGAAACAGCTTTTGCCAATGCAGTAGTTAGCTATCCAGTATTTGGTGTAACTCCTTATCTTGTAGCCGGTGTAGGCTATGGTTGGGGTGCATGGGACAAGGTTGTTGGCACAAACAAGGATCGCACCCTTTATAACATCGGTGGCGGTGTTCGATATGACATCACTAAGTCATTTGAACTCGATGGTCGTTATCGTTACATTGACGGTTTGACCGGCAGAAAGTTTGACAACAATCACGTTGTAACACTTGGCGTAAATTACAAGTTCTAATAGAACTGTATTTGTTAAAAGGTGCTGCTTATTTGTAGCACCTTTTTTCATGACTTGCAGAAAGGATCTCAATGAGTAATAAAGTTTTATTCTATTCTATCTACATAGCAGATACCTTAGGGTTAGATTACTATTCAATGTTATATTACTCTTTGGAAACACTTATGCAACATAAGAAAAGTGATTTCGATGTTGTAGTATTCTATCAAATTACATTGTTTGATATACATGAATATAAGTTTTTAGATCAATATAATTTGATAAATGACTTTCCCACTGTTAAATTTATTGAACTTCCAAAAGTTGAATGCCCTGTTCCTTTTCTATCAAAATGGGCCGCAATTGAAAACTCATTGAAACTGGATTATACTCAATTTTATTATGTTGATTGTGATGTTATGTTCATTACAGATCCAGGATACCAATTTGACAAGTATGGTGGCGATAAAGTCTGGGCAATTTTTGAAGGAACTACTAATCATGTTATAATGCTACTTGGAGTAGAAAATGGGCAATCCAGTGGACAGTTTATATACAGTAAAACTGCAATGTCACGTATTCCAGAAATCTATAAAAAGGTTGATATTGCATACAAACAATTATGGAAAGATTGGGATCGATTTATTGAGATTCACCCAATGGATCACCACGTTTGGGTTCGAAGTTTATTGGAACAATATGCAGCACAACGAGTATTCATTGAAGCATTTCTAGATGTTGACAGAATGAGTATTATTGATATACGTTATGGGATTTATACGTGTGATGCTACCTTTAAGGATGGAGAAATTACAATTTCAAATATCACAACTAGTATAATTCATTATACCAGGAACAATGCTCCATTGTTCATTCCAAATAGGTTACGAACGCCATTGCTACAGCGAAAATTTAACATACTAGTTAAGAATGATATTTTAACTAGAGATCTATGGTAAAAATTGACATTAAAATGAAATATGTTATATTACTAACAATGAGGTAAAAAAACATGAATCAATTTGATAAGTTTTTAGAAGCACTTGAAGATTTTGTTGATGCTCGTGATGATGCGTGGATTGAAGAAGAGAATTGTAATTATAAGTTAGCCAATAAGATTAAAGAAGATCGAGCTGAGCCTGCTAAAGAGCGTATGAGAGCAGCGTTTAATATGGCTGTCAGAGCTGCAATTGATGAGTATCCTGCTGTAAGAAAGACTTACTTTAAAATGGAGGCTTAAATGAAATTTGTTACCGTTATGGACATGTGGCTGCTGATTTGCAATATTGGTTTGCTAGGTTGTCTAATTTATGTTGTGCGTCAAATGATAGCTTTGGCAAAAGAATTTCAAGCATGGAAATATGCAGAAGTTATTGACAAAGAGATGAAGTATGTTATACAATTGATTAAAGATGAAAGAGATAATCTCACAAGCAGCATGAAAAATGCTGATATTGATATTAAAACTGAATTCTGCGATGATATAATTGCTCAAATTGAACGTCGACGTACTAAAAATATTATTGCGGCTACTCAGGTAAAGTGATATATACTATGTGTTTTCGGGGGTCTAAGCTAACGGGAAACTGGCGCCTTTGCATGGCGCACTTCGGGGTTCGATTCCCCGGGCCTCCACCATCCTTTTACAAGCAGATATAATAGAAAATAGGCCTCGCCAAATGTTACGACAAATGGCACCCCGTCTGCTTGTAAATTCAATTGAAAGAAGATAATGAGAAAAATCAAAATATTTTGGAATGTTAACGAATTAGCCCACTGGCAGGAAATATTTGACCAACAATGGGATTGTATGGTTAAAAGTGGATTAGATCGTGCAGCAGAAGAAATTATTATTATGGGAAGTGGCAGACCAAGAACATTTATGCCTCTCATCAACAGTCGAGATACACACGATAATATAGTTCTTGTTAATGTATCTGAAAGTGCTGTTTGGCATGAGTATCCTGGATTAGCATGTCTTCAAAAAGAATGTATAGAGTCTGACGAACCATTTGATGCTTGCTATATTCATATGAAAGGCATTTCAAGATGGGGAAATCCTAATGTTGAAGATTGGAAAGCTTGGCTTAATTGGTGCGTTATCGAACGATGGCAGGATAACGTAAAAGCATTAGAAACTCACGATACAAGCGGCCCAAATTGGGATGTTGAGCCTTGGCCACATTACAGCAGTAATTTTTGGTGGGCACGTAGTGAATACATTGTGGGACTAACGCCATTAATTCATCCCCATCACAAGATGAAGACAAATACAACACAGTTTAAACCTCATCCTGAAATTAATCATTGGCGATTTGATCACGAAGCGTGGATTGGCAGTGGAAATCCAAATTCATTTGAAATTGCTCGTAGTTTTGAAAAGGGTGATGGGCATTATACAACACCTTATCCTAGATCATTGTATAGACAGGATTAAGTCCAGGTAATCGTTACTTTTCCGTCGGCGCCATTACCACCAACAATATCAGTGTTTACAATGCCGCCTTCGCCGCCTGCACCCACAACTATTGTTAAGATAGTTCCATTGGCTAATGCTGATGGAACTACAGGGCCATAAGAAGTGTAAGCTCCACCCCCACCACCACCGCCAATTTGGACACCAGAAGTCTTATTAATATGAGTGCCACCCCCACCCCCACCTGGTGAATCTCCAGTGGTTCCATTGTATAGTGTATTAGCAACTTTTGGTGAAAATGCACTGCCACCCTCGCCACCAGCGCCTCCATATATTCCTCCACCATCACCGCCTGCATTGTTGCCCTCGACAGTAAATGATTGCCCATTTTTACCAGTATTTGTACCAACTTTATTTCCAGTTACAACCGTTCCGCCAAAACCGCCTATACCAATTTCAGTAGCTCCACTGCCACCACCGCTGCCACCTTTAACATTTAATAATGTAAAGCTTGGTGCTGATACTATTGTATCTCCGCCTTTTCTTCCGGAGTCATCACTGCTGCCGCCGCCACCTCCTGCACCCCATGCCACAATTGAAAATGTATTTTTGTAAACAGGTACTGTGAATGCAAATGTGCCAGCTGTATCAAAAGTTTCAGTACCTGTAGTGGCTAACGGAGACATATCTTTATTGAAAAAATCACTGAATTTTACATTGTTCTCACCAAAATTTCCAGTTACTAATGAATTTGCAACAAGAGTAAATTTAACATATCCATCGCCACCATCATTTTGGTTAAGTGATGTTGGAGAAGTTGCTTGCTTCCCACCATTAATAATGTTATCTGAACTTGTACCTTCTACAAAGTTTCCTATTTCGTCTTGATATTTAAATTTACCCGTTCCATCTAAATCAGTATAAATTAATTTCCAACCACCTAATATATTCCCACCAGGACTTCCAGCACTTCCGCCCACATTACCAATTCCAGCTTCACCGCCTGCTCCGCCAAAGTTGCCGCCTCCACCACCACCGCCGCCAGCGCCTTTACTTAAGTTGGTTCCTCCAACGCCGCCAGTAGTAGTAGTTGAATATGATGTAGTTGTTAAGTCTAGTCCACTACTAGAATT
>Ga0194048_10000101_pt1 | contig 35942 bp, 42 predicted proteins | sample JunL225m_MetaG_FD_161685 | JGI IMG/M metagenome (GOLD analysis project Ga0194048, IMG submission 161685) | Anoxic zone freshwater microbial communities from boreal shield lake in IISD Experimental Lakes Area, Ontario, Canada - Jun2016-L222-5m | ecosystem: Environmental > Aquatic > Freshwater >...
GGACTATACACAGACCTTCCTACTGTTAATGAGATTGGAGAAACTATTAACGAATATCTAGATAACTTGATTGAGACAGGTGACATGCCTTTGACTCAAGGAGAGTATGATCTTCGTTTTAGAAATGAGAAGTATAATGCACAAGGTCAAACAGATTTAGAAAGATTTCCTGAGTTAGAGAAGTTTGTTGAATTTATTAACAAGAACTCTTCCACAAGTATGTGGAGTCAGATTACTCAATCTCTAAAAGAAATAGATGCTACTCTTAGAAATACTGGAAGACTGCAGGAGCGTTTTAGTGACATTAATGCTGTAGATGCTAAGACTATCTTAGCTAATACAATAAGTTATCTTAACTCAGCGTTTTCTACGCTTAAGACTGTACAAGATCAATTAGAGTTATACAGAGATAACATATCAGAGTTTGAAGACTTTGCTATCATTAAAACTTTTAACTACGCAAAGAACTTAAGTGGAGTAATCAAACAACAGATAGATGTGTTTGAATCTGAGCTTAATCAACTCTTTGATGTATCAGAAATAGCTGACTTACAAGAAAGAGCTACTACTACAGAAGCTTTAGAAAAAGCTATTCCTGATTTCCAAACAGTAATAAGCGAACTAAGAGATTCATTGACTAAGTCACGTAGTTTAGCAAACTCTATTGAAAGCGACTACAACAACTATGTGTTAGCACCTATTGCAAGAGAGCTAGCTAGTTCTTTTGGAGAATCTGCTACAGCAGAAGGTAAGAAGCAAACACAACAGATGATCAATGCTTTGACTGTTGCTAGAGATAAAGCAAGAACACAAGGTAAAACTAAACTAGCAGAAGCTTTAACTCAGGAGATAAAAGACTTACAACAACTACAATCTTTTATACCTACTGCAAAGAATATCGAAGCTTTACTAAAGAACGATAGGAAGTTAGGAAAAGAAACAAGTGTCTTAGGGATGTGGATTAATAATGCTGTACAAGGAAAAAACCCTACAGTACAGATTATTAAACAGTTCATAGATAAAGCTACTGCAGAAGCTTCTAATAACTCAGGTAAGTTTAGTAAGCGTGCTCAGGATATCTTTGACAGACTACGTAACCTAAGAGGTAAACTAGCTACTGAGGTTTCAACCTTTCAATCTTTGTATAAAGGTTACACACGAGAGGTAGAGGTTCTACATAAGCAGCCAGATGGTTCTCTTAAGAAAGTTAAACAAGCTGTTCTAAATACTAAATTAAAAGAAGAGGAATTCCAAAACGATCTTAAACTTCTATTACAAAGAGAAGAGGATGCTGTTAAGACAGGTGATCAATCTAAGATAGACCAAGCTAAGGAAGCTACTAATAAATTTTTAGAAGACTACGCTTTAGCTCCTTACACAGAGGAATACTATAAGATTCAAAACCTATTAACAGAAGAAGCAAAAGAAGCAAGAGAAGAATACCTAAAAGAAATAAACTACTTATCAGAAGACTCTGATCCAGACGAGGGTACTAAAGCAGAGATTAAAAGACTTCTAACAGAGTTTGCTAGACTAGGTTCTATATACTATGCTAATGGAGATGAAAAAGTAGAAGGCAGTAAAGAAAGAAGAATAGCTGAGTCTATTATAGCCTGGAAGAAGGAAAGAAATAACCAAGACGTATTAACCTACGATAACACAGTTAAGCGTAAACAATGGCAGATTAAAAAGAATCAGATAGATGAACAGTATTCTAAAATCCTAAAGAGGAAGAACGCTGCAGATATTTCATTGTCTATGGCAGCCTTTACAGGACAGTCAGAAGAGAGTTTAGGAGAAGCAAACCAAAAGATAACAACAGAGTTTGAAGAAGCAAAGAAAGTAAGAGACGAATGGTATGCAGAAAATACCAGAATAGAACTCACTCCACAGTTTTTTGAAGAGCAGACTGCAATCACAGAAGCTATTAATGCTATTTATTCTAAGTACGCTAGTACAGAGAGTACAGACTTAAGTGATCTTTATACTAAACTCTTTAATGCTGTATTAGGATTCAGAGATACAGACGGAGTTATTCAAGCTAACGATGTAACTAACGCAGGTAATCTATTTGAAACTATTAAAAACTTAGAAAAGCAAATAGATGAAGCCAAGAAAGAAGTAGATGCTAGCAGAGAGATAAGTCAAGATGATAAGAAAGAGTTAGGAAGATTGTTTAAGATGCTAGGAGGACTCCAAAGCAGAAAAGAGACTTCTTACTACACAGAAAAGGTAGCAGAAGTTAAAGGAGCTATCAGAGCTAAGCTAATGCAAGATACTGGGTATATGGATGAGGTAGAAGAATTAGCAGTAGAAAGAAGAAATACTTATCTAGCAGCAAAGTTAATAACTCCTTTTACTACAATACAGGAAATCAAGCAAGCAATGCTTGAAGAACAAGTAGAAGACTTGTACAGACAGAGTGAGTGGTTTAAAAACAATCACATCACCACACAAGAAACAAAAACTGTTGACGGAGACCAAGTTACTGCAACAAAACAAAGACCTTCATATATCTGGACTCAGACAGTTCCAAATGATCCAAGACACATAAGCCAAGACAATCCTTCTTTCCAATGGTCAGTTCCTGTAATTGATGAGAAGTTTAAAAATAGGGATTATAAATTTACCTCAGAACCTAGACCTAGAGTAACTGAAGATGGTAAATACTCTAACCCAGAGTATACTAGACTTCCTTTAGAGGAGAGAGCTATCTTAGATGACATTATTACTTTACATGAAGACGTACAGAAAGAACTTCCAAAGAGTCAACGTGTAGGGTATGCATTAGTAAATGAAGCTAAAGGAACACTTGAGGCTACTTCTACAGTACTTAGAAGACCTTTAAATACTTTCTCAGGAATCCTAGAGTTACTTAAACTTACGTTTGTTCCTAACATTGGATCTGCTGAATATGAACAGTTAGATGATTCACAAGTTGCTACTATTCAAGGAAGAAAAGTACAGTTAATTCGTAATAGGTATAAGACTCCTTTAAATTCTAGTCAAGTATCTTATAACATCTTAGGTAACATAGCTAAGTTTGGAGTTTACTCTTCACACTTTGCAGCTATGCAAAAGATTATGCCTACAGTGTTTAGTGCAAGAGAAGCTCTTCAAAGAGGAGATGCAGCTGATAGTACTTTGTCAACTGTAGACTTTGAAATCTCTAAGAACTTTTACGGAGAAGAAATTGCTTCTATTGGAAACAATAAATACGTCAAGTTGTTCAGTCGTCCTGTAAATAAATTCTTATCAGTAGGTCAACGTAAAGCTTTACAGTTTAACGTAATTGCTTCTCTAAAGAACTTTGCAGTCAACTTGTGGAACGCAGGCATAAATAAAAACTTAGCAGGAGTATCTCGTACAGAATTCTTACAAGGTATGGTAAGAGCTATGAGACAGTCAGATAAGTTCTTTGATATCTACAGGGGTGGAGGAAATGTTTCTTATTATGCAGATTTATTAATGCATTTTCAGGCTTTCTCTAACGCACAATCTACTAACAAAGCAGATAACATACATCAAACTATGTTAAATAGATATGTATCTAGTGAAACTGCTGGTTTTATTCTAAGAGGATATTTAGAGAATATTTCTACAGGAGCTGTATTCGAGTCTATTATGAATCAATACAACGTAACTATAGATGAGGGGGGAGTAAAAAGAACTATAAAGTTAGCAGAAGCCTACGAACAGAGAGATGGTAAACTTCAGTTAAAGCCTGGAGTAGAGGCAAATAACATAGAAAGACTAGAACAAGAAATCAGAGATAGGATATACAACTTCCAAACTTCAAGCCAAGGTAACTACTATAAGAGAGGCTCAGCAAAGTATGAGCGTTACTTAATAATGAGAATGATCATGAGTATGAAGCGTTGGGTAGCTACTACTTTTAATAACAAGTATGGTTCTAGAAGAATTCAGTTAAATACAGGAAACATAGAAAAAGGATTTAACAGAGAAGTACTAGCTTATACTAAGTTACTTGTTATGGGAGGAACTTCTATGGCTAACGATACTACTACTGATCAACAGAAGTCTAGAATGAAGACAGCAGCTGTCAACTTAGTTGCTATGCTTGCAGTACAACAAGCTTTAATTACTACTATGGGTATCATTGCACAGTCTTTAGATGGAGATGATGACGATGAAACAAGTCCTGTACTAGCATTTGTTGCTAACCTTCTACAAGGTATTCATGATGAGTTAAGTACATTCAGTCCTATTGGAGTAGCAAACTGGGCTTACAGAGCCTTTGTCCAGACACCTACTAAGTCTCCTGGAGAAAGCGATGCAGTTGCAAGAGGCAAACAGTTGGCTTATAGTTTTATTGGAGGTACAACTAAATCTTCTCTAGATGCTATTACCCCTTTTCTAGACGGAGATACTTGGAGTGATCCTATGGGTTCTTATTCTTATAAGTATAGTAATGGTTTTCCAAACGAGTTCAGTACTCCTGAAGCACTATATGGTAAACCTAAATTACTAGCAGCATTTATGATTTACTCAGGGGTAGAGACAGGTATGACTCAGTTCCTACAACCAGAGAAAAAGCTTTTCAACGTACTTAAGTATAACCCAAGGTTAGACGTAACAGAAGAAAGAAGAATCAAACTAGATCCTTTGGGAAGTTACAATCAATTGGGTGAGAGAATTTCTGAGATTAAGAAAGAGTTGAAGTTAGTAGATAATAATATGATCACTGACCCTAAAGAACGTAATATTAAGATTGCAGAAATCTTAGAAGCAGAGAAAACAATGGAGAATATTGGAAAACAATACCCATATGTAGATGCTTACTATAAGAATAGAAAGTTTGCTACATCTATAGGATCAAAAGCAGGATCAGAGTTAGATAAAGAAATGAAGTTATACGAGCTGCAAAACAACCCAGGTAACTATATTAACAAGAAGATGGAATCTAAGATGCAAAGTATGAAGAATAAGATCGAGTACCAGAGACTTAAGAGAAAGTAAATCTCTTGACTTTATTTTTAATTAAACTAAATTTGTAATACGGGCTTAACAGCCGAGTACTTTAGTACTGTACCGATAATTAAACTTAAAATAAGACTATACAATTATGGAAAATAATGATTTGCTTAAAGAACATTCAAAGAAGCTTCGTCAAATAGCTTCTACCTCAGGTCTTGCTGTAGGCTCAGGAGGCTTTAAACGCCACGGCACAGGTACTGTATCAAACGTACGCTACAATGCACTAGTAGTACAAGAAGATACTGTATTCACAGAATTTCTTGTCAATGGTGCTTCTGAGTTGTCTAATAATGGTATGAGTACTATCACCTTCAAGCAAGGAGCATTTCTTCCTGGAGGAGTGATTACAGGATTTGCTATCTCTTCAGGTAGCGTAATTGCCTATAAGTAATGATTGGTGTTGGTATAGTAATTGTCCCAAGAACATCAGGAACATCTGTTTCTGTAGTTACAGCTAAGATTGCAACGGGTGTTGGTGAGACATCGTTCACGGCAAACTGGAACGCTTTTGCAGGTGCTACATATTACCTATTAGATGTAAGTATTAGTCCGTCCTTCTCATCGTTCGTATTGGAAGATGAGGTAGTGTTGGCTCCAACAACTGCATATTTAGTTGCAGACCTTACATCAAACACAACGTATTACTACAGACTGCGTGCTAGCACAGATGCGCCTCCTTCGCCTATAACAGCAACCGGAGGAACTATTACTTTTGCCGGTGGTCGTACGATTCACACTTTTACAAGCTCAGGTACTTTTACTGTATTAACAGCCCCTCCTTCGCCTACGGTTAAGGCGCTAGTTGTTGCAGGTGGTGGTGGTGGTGGAAACTATGCAGGCGGCGGCGGTGGTGCAGGTGGATTATTATATAGTGCTAGAAAATCTATTGCAGTAACGGCTTATGCTATTACTGTTGGTAGTGGTGGAGCAAAACCGCCAAACTCAGGAACAATTGGTACAAATGGTAATAATTCAGTTTTTGATACTTTGACCGCTATCGGTGGTGGTGCTGGTAATGTAAATGGAACTGCCCCAAATAGCGGAGGTAGTGGTGGTGGTGGTGGTGCTTTTGCTTACGCTGGTGCTGCTGGTACTGCAGGACAAGGTTTTGCAGGTGGTGGTTGTGCAGGTGGTCTTTCTGGTGCAGGTGGTGGTGGTGGTGCAGGTACTCTTGGGGTTGGTGGTACAATTACTGAAAACGGAGGAAATGGTGGCGATGGTTTAGCTTATTCTATTAGTGGTACTTCTACTTATTATTCGGGTGGTGGTGGTGGTTCTGGTGCTGCTGGTGTTGCTGGGGCAGGTGGTGGTGGTGGTGGTGGTGCAGGTGCTTTAGGGATTGGTGCTTCTGCTGTAAACGGAACTGCAAATACTGGAGGAGGCGGAGGTGGTACTTGGTTCAATGATGCAAATCTATTTGGTAATGGTGGAAGTGGTATAGTAATAATTTCTTATCCTACATAATATGCAAGTTGCTAAATTAGAAAATAACATAGTTTTAGAGGTAATCGTATCAGATACCGTTCAATGGTGTATAGATACCTTTGGCGGTGAATGGGTTAGAACTTACTATAATACACCTGGTAAAAACTTTGCGGGTGTTGGTTTTATCTATTACCCCAACAAAGACAATTTTTCAAGTCCACAACCATATCCAAGTTGGACGCTAGATGCGGACTGTCTTTGGCAGCCTCCGGTGCCTTATCCCAATGATGGGTGTTTATGGACGTGGGATGAGGCTACACTATCTTGGATTAACCCTATTTGCCCACCTAGCGCATGATCACAGGATACTCAAATACCATCTCAGTAACGACACTGCCACCGAGTTTCGACCCGGATGCACAGGCATTCTTCAATAGGGTGGCGGCAGCCGGTGGAACACTAAGCGGAACAGAAAAAACCGCCGTTAATACTTTGGTGATCCAAATGAAAGCCGACGGGACCTGGTCCCTAATGAAAGCCATTTATCCAATGGTAGGTGCAAGTGCAGCAGCGTGTGCTCAGAACTTAAAGAGTTCAAGTTTTACGGGTACTTTTTCAGGAAGTGTAACTTTTGCCAGTACGGGCGTTCAAGGTAACGGAACAACGGGTTTGATGAATACAGCATTTAATCCTTCATCTCAATCCACTTCAAGTTCAGTTCATATGTCGCTATATTCAAGAACAAATCAAAATAGAGCAGAGTTTGATTTTTCCAGACTAGAATTTGGATTGCTATTATTTTCAAATAATTTTTATATTCAGTTGACCAGTGTAGGTAGTTACGCAACATCTATTTCAATAAGCAATACACAAGGAATGTGGATTATTAGTAGAACAAATGGCACAAATGTAAACGGCTATAGAAATGCAACTAAACTAATCAATAATGCTGCACAAGTTTCTACATTAATCAATAATAATATATTGTTAATGGCAAGCGAACCGAGCGGCTTGAATGCTTCAAGCAAGGAATATGCCTTTGCATCCATTGGTGATGGATTAGACGATACACAAGCAGGAAATTTTAATACCGCAGTACAAGCATTTCAAACAACTTTAAGCCGAAATGTATGATAGGTTACATTCTAACAATAGAACAAAAAGAATTGATACAAGGTGTAGAATTTGCGCCTTATGAGTGTTTTAATTGCGCTCAAGATATAAACGGTGTTTGGTTTAATTTTATGAGTGAACAACAGAAAACAGAAATTCTAAATACCGAATGGAGTTGGATTTTAACTTTACCAGAAGCCGAATACATCCCACCGATTCCACCACCATTTCCCCCTACTGAATAATGAAGACCTCTTTCCTCTTATACACAGGTACAACTGTCCTAGCTTTCTTAGGAACTTACTTCCTTAATCTAGGAGCAGCAAATGCTGAACAGTACTTAGCGGTAGTTGCTGTTATTTTTATAGATGGCTTTTTTGGTGTATGGGCAGGAACTAAAAAGGTTGGTTTTCAGACTAGAAAAGCACTTAAGGTACTTCAGACTTTGTTTGCTTGGGTACTTATACTTACGGGTGTCTTGATGATTGAGAAGGGGTTTGAAGGCACTTTTTGGCTAAGCGAAACTTTATGTGCCCCCTTTATTGTTTTTCAGCTGATAAGTGCGCTTAAGAATGCTCACACAGTAGGAATCATAGACAACAGTGTACTCTCTCAGATCTTAGAGAAGATAGATAAACACAAATTTAATCACAAAGAAAACAACAAAGAAAATGAAAAAGACTGATTTATATCTTAAGCCAGGAACATACATAAAATCTTCTACCACTACAGGAGAAGTACAAGGTATCTCATTAGAGAACTTTGTAGTAGGAGTTTTAAACAATCCTACATGTTGTCCTAAGTTATTTTTAGCAACAGGAGTCTTACAACTTCAGAATGGAATTGCACTTAGCTCTACACCTGCTTTAGTAACTGATCAAAATAATACAATTTCTCCCTTACGTCTATCCACAACAGATGTAAATAATAGAGGTGGAGGATCTATTGCATCCAATACAGCCTTTGGTTCTAATGCTCTAGGTCTTAATACTACAGGAGCTAATAATACCGCTTTTGGTCTTTCTGCTAGTTATAATAATTCAACTGGTAGTAATAATACCTCTGTAGGTTATTTAGCCTTAGCATTAAATGCTAATTCCAACAATACAGCTATTGGGTATCGTGCTTTAACAGCTAATACCAGTGGAAGTTTAAACGTAGCGGTAGGGGTGGATGCACTTTTGAGTAATACGACTGCTACCCAGCAAACGGCTGTTGGTTATCAAGCGTTGACTTTGAACACAACAGGTATTTGGAATACTGCATTAGGTACTCAAACTTTGGCTGCAAATACAGTAGGAAATTACAACGTGGCTTTGGGTGTTTATGCTTTGGCGGCTAACACTCAAGGAAGTAATAACGTTGCATTGGGATTACAAGCTTTGGTGCGTAACGTAATTGGTGAAAACAACACCGCAGTTGGTAATTCTGCTTTGTATTTCAATACCGCATCATTAAATACAGCAGTTGGTTACGAAGCAGGTTATAACAACACAACAGGTCAACAATTGGTTGCCTTAGGAAACAAAGCAGGTCGTGCCAACACAACAGGAACGGGAAATACTTTTGTTGGATGGGAGACAGCAATTAGCAACACCACAGGTGCAAATAACGTTGCTATGGGTACGCAAACTTTAATTGTTAACTCAACAGGTTCAAACAATACCGCCATTGGAACTACTGCTTTATACTCCAACACCGCCTCAAACAACACCGCAGTAGGATATCAAGCGGGTTATAGTAATACTGATGGAGGTGCCAATACTGCAGTAGGTTATCAAGCATTAAGACAAAATACAACGGGTTTTCAAAATACAGCATTAGGTAATAATTCTCAATATTCTACAACAACAGGTACTTACAATACCTCAATGGGATTCTATTCAATGAGAAGCAATACAACAGGAAGTTTTAACGTTGGTATTGGTTTATATGCAATGGATAATGCAAACGCATCTAATTCTATTGGTATTGGATATAATGCTTTATCTTTTGGTGGGAATAATAGTGTAGGGGTTGGACATCAAGCATTAAAATCCAATACAGCAGACAACAACACCGCAGTAGGGTATCAAGCAGGGTATAGTAATACGAGTGCTGCTCAAATTACCGCTATGGGTTATCAATCCTTGTATCTCAATACTACAGGTAGTTACAATACCGTTATTGGATATACAGCGATGTATAATAATACAACAGGTTCTGAGAATACTGCTTTGGGTCGTCAATCGTTATTTAACAATACCACAGGACAATCAAATACAGCAATAGGATTAGGGTCTTTAGTATTAAACGTATCGGGTGGACAAAATACTGCTGTTGGTACTTCTGCATTATCCTCCAACACCGCCTCTTCAAACACCGCAGTAGGGTATCAATCAATGTACTCAAATACAACAGGTGTATACAACGTAGCAATAGGTACAGAATCGTTGTCAGGTAACACATCAGCCATTTATAACATATCAATTGGATTTAGAAACTTGGGTGTTACAACAGGAAGTTATAACACCTCAATTGGTACTTATGCAATGCAAAGTGCATCAACGGCTGCTCAAAATGTCGCTGTTGGTTATGCGGCACTTCAAAATGCTGGTACAAGCACTTCAAACGTTGCTATTGGTCATCAATCACTAAATGGTGCTACAGGAGGTAGCAACGTAGCAATAGGAGTAAACGCATTAGGTGTTCAGACTGCCTCAAACAATACGGCAGTAGGCTCAAATGCAGGAGCAGCAAACACATCTGGAGGTGCTGTCGCTGCCTTTGGTCGTGCTGCTTTGGGTTCAAACACAACAGGTTCTTTTAATAGTGCAATGGGTTACAATGGCTTGACTGCAAATACAACAGGTTCAAGTAATAGTGCGTTGGGTGCAGATACAAATAGTGGAAACTTTGATAGTAGTGTTATATTGGGTAGAAATGCAACTGCGACTGCTTCTAATCAATTTGTAGTAGGTAGTACTACTTATAACGCAGGTGCAGTTACTACCGAAGTAGTCATATCAGATACTACTTGGAGTGTACGTATTAACGGAACAGCATACAAAATTTTAATGAGAGCATAAAATTAATTAACTTTGCAATACAAAATAAAATAAAATATAATTATGACAACTTACAATTGGACAATCACTAACCTCTACACCAAGACTGTAGAAGGTTTGGAAGACTACGTAGTAACTGCTATGTTTGAAGTAGAAGGCGTAGATGGAGAATTTACTAACACCGTAAACGGAAGTCAAATGTTTACCGTAAAAGAAGGAGCTGATTTTATTCCTTATGCTAACTTGACTGAAGAGGTTGTAGTAGAGTGGATTAAAGAAGAATTAGGTGAGAATGGTTTGCTTTCCATTACTGCTTGCATTGATGGACAAATCGAAAGCCAGAAAAACCCTCCTGTAGTTCCAGTAATCACAGCTTTACCATGGAGTTAAGTCTAGCTAAACAAATCGTATCTGAGGCTTTGAACATTGCTATCTCTAAGGGATGCTTTGGCTTAGTAGAAGTTTCTAATATCGTTAAGGCTTTGGAAAAGCTTGAGGAAACTCAAGACATCCAGTTTGGCGAAATTACACAAGATTAAACTAAGGGGGTTAATAGCCCCCTTTAAATTTTAAATAACGTGAAAAACCTATCCATTAAACTTAACTTTATCTTCTTCTTTGCTATTGTCTACCTTTTATACAGGTATGAGTACGTACAAGAACAAGACACCAATCAAGTAATCTCTTTTATAGATTCTATTGATAAAGCAAACGATACTTACTTTGAAAAGATAGACTCCTTAGAGCATATCAAACACGAAGAGTATAGAACTTACGAAAAAATCACTTTAAAGTATGACACCATTCAAATCGCTATTGACACTATGCCTGACATTGACGGCACAAAATATCTACTCACAATCTCTAGACAGCTTACCGCTAAAGGAGTTGAATAACGAGTTCCTTAAGGGAATTCAAGCACGTGAGAGAGTAGTTAGTCTTAAAAAGATAGTTAAGACTGACAGTGTACAGTTATCTTTATATAAAGATTCTATTATTCCTAACTTTAGATTAGCTCTAGATACCGCTAAAGTAGAGATAGTTCGCTTAGATACTAAAGTTAGATCTCAAGCAGAAACTATTAAAACACTTAAAAATGTTTTGAAAGGTGGATTAATTGCTATAGCTTTGTTAACCATAGGGTTGATACTTTAACTCTCTGCCTATGATCCCAATCTCTAAACAGATTGTTCAATATTACATTGACAATCCAAATACAACCGAGACAGCTGTTGAAGTTGCTATCCGCTTCAACTATCAGCCAGAAGTAAACAATCTTCTAAGAGGAAAAAGAGTTCGTGACTTAAAGAGAACAGCAATGGCTCATCTACTTAGGGAGGATTCTTTGTATCAGCCAAGTGCTACTTCTCCTGTGTTGTCTAACCATACTCTAGGAACTTACGATGAGAACTTAGATAAAGGTACTCTAGAAGTATCTAAACTAGTCTCTGAGCAACCTAGATCTGCTGAAGAGATCATTCAGATCCACAAAATAGATACTACTAAGTGGAGATTAGTACAGTATTGGAGTAAAGAAAAACAATCAGGTTGGCTAGTGTCAGCCTTATTTGCTTCTATAAAGCCTGAGGATAGTTTACCTCAAGACATTGAAGACGTTCTAAGAGAGGTTTTTTTAGAATCTAACATAAGTCCTTGCCCTACTCCTAAGAAGGTCCCTGTGGCCTCTAAAAGAGCTTTATTTGTTTATATGAGTGACAAGCATGTAGGAGCGCTTACTCACCCTAACTCTATTTTCAACAACGACTACAACGAAGACATCTTCGAAGTAAGAATGATGAGAGTATTAGAAGAGATAGAGAAGCAAGTAAAGATCTATGGAAGACTAGAAGATCTTTTTATTTGTGACTTAGGAGATTCATTAGATGGTTGGAGTGGCTTAACTACTAGAGGAGGACACCAACTACCTCAAAACATGAACAACAAGGAGTCTTTTATGACTTACCTTTATGCTCACAAAAGATTCTTTGATGAATTGCAAGAAAAGAATCTTGCAAATAACATCCATGCAATTATGCAGACAGAAGACAACCACTCAGGTTCCTTTGGTTATATTACAAATCAAGCACTTACTCTTTATTTAAATACAGCTTATCCTTTTATCAAAGTAACGATAATGGAGAAGTTTTTAGAACACTTTGATTATGGCAAACACACGTTTATCTTTACTCATGGCAAAGATTCTGAGGATCTTAAGCATGGTCTTCCCCTTTTCTTAACAGAAAAAGCAGAAAATTTCCTTAATAAATACATAGATCATCACGGTCTAGGAGAGAATAAAAATATTTCGATAGTAAAAGGAGACTTACATACAGAGAGTATGCAACAAGTCTATAAGTTTAGATACCGTAATGTTCTCTCTATGTATGGCTCTTCTAAGTGGGTAATGAACAACTTTGGTCCAGGATATCCAGGAGTTTCATTTGATTTAGTAGAAAAAGATACGGATTTAATATATTCGTTTTATATTCGCTTTAAATAAAGTTAAATAAAAATAAAAAAGTTATGATTACCCTAGCAGATATAGATAAATTAAAAAATAAGTTTTACTTAGACTCAGAAAAAGATGGGCTAGGAGTAAGACCTAACGTAATACTAATCACAGAGGATCAGTTTGAAGAGATACTGGAAGAAATGGGTGTAGAAGATGAAGAAGATGTTACAATAGAAAGCATACTAGGAATGGATGTGGTTATAGCAAATGGATTAGAATACCCAAGAGTGCTAAGACTTTAAATCTGAGTAACTTTAAATACTACAGAGTAAGCATCCGTATTATTGTTGTCTACATAGACAGTAGGAACACTGCCTCCTACAAATCCTGAAGTAAAATTCAGAATCATTCCCCCTCCTATTGTTGTTACACCTGCCTGGCCGATACTAGATTGAGGAGTAGCTGCATTGTTAAAAGTTGCTACATATACCCCTGCTTCTTGTTTGTCTTGAGTTACATTATTAACAGCATAGTACTCTATTTTAAGTAAGCCTACAAAGAATTGAGTAGCAGACTGATACAGAATAGTATTACTAGACATTCCATTTACTACTACGGTAGTTGAGCTACCTCCACCTCCACCACTTCCATTAGAAGCAGCAGTAATTCTACCTTGAGCATCTACTGTAATGTTAGAATTTGTGTAAGAGCCTGCAGTTACTGCAGTATTGGCTAGAGAGATGGTTCCACTTGCTGTTATTGTTCCTCCGCTTAATCCTGTTCCTGCTGTGATAGAAGTAACAGTACCTAAGTACTGATCTCCACTTACAGGAGTATAACCAAGAGCATTAGTAACATCAGTACCTGTTAAGGTAATAGCACCTGTTCTTGTGTTAAAGCTTGTAACGAAGTTTGCTGAGCTAAAGCCTATAGTCACATCTCCAGTACCAGAGTTAGCACCTGTGCTACTAATGGTCAAAGGAGAACTGACTATAAGTTTAGTAATCAAAGCCTCTCCAGAGGTAGAAACGTTTATGTCGCTTCTACCTACAGAGAAATTATCAATAAGGGAACCACCAATCTGAGTTCTAGCCATATTTAAAATTTAAAATTTAAAATATATTAAGGTTTAATATAAGAGATACGGATTTTATCAGTAGAAGTAGGAGTGAATAAGAAAGTAACAGTCAAGGTAGGAGTATAAACAATAGTATAATCATTACCTGCACCTGGTTCCATCAATACACCGTTAAAATAAACATGTTCGCTTCCTGATACTCCTGTTGTATTCAATGGAGCACTAAATACTGTAGTAGATCCATTAGGTAAAGGAGAAGGAGTTTCTCTTGTTACAATATTAGAGATGTTTAAAGTTCCTGAAGGAAGATCACCTACGCTTAAAGTAGTACCACTAGTAACTCTACCTTTTGCATCTGTAGTAACCTTGGTATAAGTACCTGCAGTTCCAACACTTGCTAAAGTCAAAGCAATTGAAGTAGTTCCTGAACCTGTAGCATCTCCACTTACGGTAATAGTTTGGTTACCTGTAATGTAGTTAGGAGTCCAGTTTACCCACTTGTTAGTTCCACCACCTGTGTAACGAAGCAATTGTCCGTCAGCAGGAGTTGTAATAGTTACATCACTAAGTCCGCTTAGAGCACTGATCAAGTTAATAGCTGTATTAGTTACACCTGTTACACGACCTTTAGCATCTACTGTAAATACAGGAACCTGAGTTGCACTACCATAAGTACCTGAGGTTACACCTGAGTTTGCAAGAGTAACTGCAATACCTGTAGCTCCTGTACCTGTAACGTCACCAGACAATGTAATAGTTTGGTTACCTGTTAAGTAAGTGTTAGTATCAAGTGACCAAGTGTTAGCTGCAGTCTTCTTCAAGAATCCTGTTGTTCCACTTAAGGTTGCAATTGCACCTAAATCCGCATCATACGCTTGAACATCAGTACCAATAGCAAGACCTAAAGAAGTACGAGCAGCACTAGAGTCAGCAGAAGCAATTAGAGTACGACCAAAAGAAGTCAAACTAGCAACAGAAGCTGTATCTAATGCAGTAAAATAAATCATTGTATCAGGAGCAGTAACAGCTCCAGCCAATGCAGTTAAAGTAGCATCTAAAGTTTGCTTAGCATTTAATTGAGTTTGGATAGCTGAACTAACACCACTCAAGTAACTCATTTCAGTTGAAGTTACTGAACTTACGCTTACTTTACCTCCTCCATCAGAAACTAAGGCTCTGCTTACAGTTAAGTTAGAAGTAACAATAGAAGAAGCACCACCTGTAACAGCTGCTTGTGCTCTAGCATCTAAGTAGTAAAGGTTAGAACCTTCAGCAATATCAGAAGTAGTAGCGTTAGTAGCAGCAGTAGCTCTACCATAAGTATCAAGAGTAACCTTAGTAAAGGTACCTGCACTTACACCAGTAGTTGCTAAGTCAATGTTATCTGCGTTAACAACAATACGGGCAGAAGAAGCTGTACCTACGTCAAAAGTAAGACCTGTTTTAGTTAAACCTGCTCCTGCAGTATAATCGGCAGCTCCTGAGAACTGAGAAAATACAATACTAGTAGTACCTAAAGTAATAGGTCCAGGAGTACTTTGTACCCAACCTGTTGCTTGAAGAGTAGTTCCACTCTGTACAAAGTAGAAAGCGTTTACTAACTCTGTACCTGTGTCTGAATCTGTAGAACGAGCCCAAGCACCTGCAGCTACATCATAAACACCGTTCTGTGTAGTTGTAGTTTGGTTCTTTACAAGAACACGGTCACCTGCAATAACAGAAACACCATCAATAGTCTGTGTTCCACTTAAAGTAATGTTTGCAGTTGTTGCTACTCTTACTGCAGTTTTAGTACTCAAACCTTGAGCAACTGAATCTACATAAGCTTTGGTAGCTACATCTGAGTTAGAAGTAGGAGTTCCTACGTTAGTTACTTTGAATCCTCCCAAAGACTGATCTGCTGTAAAAGCTACTGATCCATCTTTTTTGACAAAGTTAGCTCCATCTGCAAGTTTCGAACTTGCTATGGCTGCGGATGCATCAATATCACTATTTATGATAGTTAACGCATCCAGTTGCGACTTTTTAATTTTAGTTAATGCCATTGTATTTAGTTATTTAGTTATTTAGTTTTTTCTATTAGATTATTTGATACTCTATTATGAGTTGATCAGAAGGTACAGGAGCGTAAATAAGGCTTACTTGACTTACTCCTGCTTCTACGTAATCATAACCTGCTCCCCTAGTTAACCTTTGTCCGTTTAAGAATACTCTTGTAGTACCAGAGACAAAGTTAGAACTAGTATTAAAGTTAGTATTACTTCCGTTCTTGGCTCCTGATAGATTGTAATCGTAGTCTATCTTAAAAGCGTTAAAACTAGGACTCCAATTTTCCCACTGACTAGTAGCTGAGTTAAATCTAAGCAACTGTCCATCTGAAGGGGTAGGAGTAGTTACATCGTTTAAAGCATTAATAGTAGTAGGTGGCGTAAAACCTAAGGCTGTAGTTACATCTGAAGAGTTAAGAACAACAACTCCTGTCCTTGTGTTAAAAGAAGTAACTCCCCCTCCACTAGTTACTGTTTTCCAAGTACTATCATCTGCTAAGAACTTAGTTCCTGTTCCTGAAGAACCTGAACCTAATCTATTGACGTTAATCGTACCAATAGTAATGTACCTTGCATCAAATAAACGATAAGCTAAAGGACCATTACCACTTACAGGTGTAGCAAAAACATAACCAGAAGGTAACAATACTATTCCACCTACTGAAGTCTGTGCATATGCCTGTAATTCTGCTTGGGATAAGGGATTATTAGCCATTAGATATGGAAGGTACAGATTACTGCACAGTAATTGTTATTACAAATATAATAGATTAAAAAAATAAAGAAAGGGGAACTTTTGATTCCCCCTCCTGGTTGGTTAAAAAACTAAATAAACTAAAAACTAAAAACTAAAATTACTAAAATTACTAAAACTACTTAACCTCCTGTGGTCCTCCTGTTAGGCTAAAGAAAGCAAGAATTTCTTCTTTTGACTTCAACTCTAATACTATAGGCTCACTGGTGGTTTCAAATTTAGTAATTTTTACTGGAACTTTTTGCTTTGTAGCAGGATCAATTTTATATTGATAGTCTACAGGGTTAAGTTTGTCAGCACTTCCTTCTAGAACAATAGCTAAGCCATCATCTGTAGGGTAGGTCATTAAAACCTTACTGAGTTCAAAGGAGTAACCTCTCTTAATGATAAGTTCCATCTCTTCTCCACTCTCGATTTTTTCTCTTTCTGTGTAATAGAATAACATATTTTTATTTTTAATTGATTACCAAGTGAAAGCAATATCGCTATCTCTTACCATGATTCTTTCTGCACCATCTACTTCTACTAGTTCAGCAGACTGAAGATACATTAAGTTTACGTACACTACATCTCCTACTTTTACGTTGGTTACTTCTTCTCCAACAGTATGGACTTCTAAGTGCTTTAAACCTATTAGTTCTTTCATGTTCATTTCTTCTTCCATCTCTGGTGTAAGTTGGATAAGTCTTTCTTCTCTCTTAGGACGATTAAGTAATACTCTGTGTCCAAATAATTTTATGCTCATTTTTTATTTAATTAAGTCAAGTATTCTTCAAATCTATAGATTTCTTTTGGTAAATCCATATCTATGTCATTAAATTTTATATTTCTATGAAATAAAAGTTTATAATCTTCTGACATGTCATGGAATCTATTCTGCTTAAACATCTCAATGTCTCTTCTGTAGATAGAATTAACTCTAAAGACAAACATTATCTTATCTTCTACCTCATAATAGTCATAGAAAGAGTCAAAGCTGGTAATCTTCTTCTGGAATTCCTCAAAGGCAGCTTTGTCTGTAGGTTTAAACAAATAAAAAAGACAGTATAGATACTTAGACTTGTATCCGTAGTCATCTACATAAACATTAATTAAACCAAAGTTTAACAATACACGTAAAGATTCTTCACCCCTTGCTGTAAATATCAAGGGGCTTAGAAATCTTGTGCTATTATTTAAACTTGTATTCACTACTTTATTATACAATCCTGATTCCATCGTTCTGGTAGTCTTCTCTAGTATAGTTCCACAAATCACTGTCAATATGCCAACGTAAACGTTCTAGTGCTTGATGAAAGCCTTCGTAAGTCTTACCTTGATATACTCCTCCTTCTTTACCTAGAGTCATTGCTTCATCTGATAACTCATAGATAAGCGGACTACCTGGGAATTTTTGGCTTTCTACCAAGAACCTAAAGTTCTTAACAGTTAAACCTTCTCCATAGATACTTGTATCTGTTTGCTTTAAAGCTTCTGTATAGAATGCTCCTTGAAGATCATAACGATACTTCATAAGAGTGTCTGTCCAATAGTTTAAAGAAGTAGTAGTAGTCTTTAAGTCAATAGGATATAAAAACTTATTGTCTACGTCCACAACTACTAAGTCTAATAGAGCCTTACACTCAAATCCCAAGTACTCAAAAGTAAGGGCCTGCTGTGTAAAGATTTTATATTGGTCATTGCCTAAGATAAACTTAGAACTAAAGGGATGATTCTTCAAAGATTCTACCAGATTATAGATTGTAGCTAATTGTGCTGGAGAAATTACTTTTCTTCCATCTGCTTCAATTAGGTGATCATAATAGGCTTTACCTTCTTTTTCGAATCTTTCTCTCACCTTAGGGAGAGTATCTCTTTTAAATCCTACAGTCTCATATGCAATTTGTTCTGCATTGGAATCATGTCTATTGATAAATAGGTTCCATACAAAGTCTCCCATCTGAGCTGTTGGTCTTTCTACTGTGCTGATTAGAAATTCTTCTTGGAAGACTTCTTCTCCTTGTGTAATAATTAAGTCTACTCCGTCTCCTATCAATGTTACATCTGCTGGTTCTTCTGTGTCAGACTTAGGATCGTAATTATAGTATAGGTTAGGATGTTGTAGGATTTTTTTAAGCCTACTTTGACTTATTGCTCTACTGCTTAGGTAATCTTGATTTAGAATCATTTCTTTTTTCAATTGTTGCGGTTAAAACAAACCAAAGAAAGCATAAGTGTATGTTCAAGTCATATAATGAAGATGTACGACTTATACTTATAGTTGGTATTAAATAAAAGAACCAATAAGGATAACCTCGTTGTCCTCTGGTTCCATAAAAGAAGTTATTTAGTTGGAATTTCACGGCTTCTATCATCATATTGAGACTTTTCTCTCATTATGTACGAGAGAAACATAGCATTAGACATTATATGTCCTAGGTGATCTATTCCTGACTCAGGGTCTTTGTCTTCTCCTGAAAGAAAAGCAAACATATGCCTAAGCAAACTTTCGCTTACTGCAGAAACTGGCATACCTTTCATCCAATTCCATTTATCATATTTGTTTTCTCCATACTCAAGTACTTCTACCATAGACTCTAGAGATTTAAAGTCTACTAAAGTCCATCTTCTTTTTCCTGTGTTGTAACGTAAAGCTTGTTCAGTCATGATTAACGCATTAACGCACCTGTAGTAATTTTAGGAGTAGCATCTACTGGTTTTACAGTTAAGACAACTCTTCCAAACTTCATTGAAGATAGTTCAGTAACTACACAAGTTACTCCGTTGCAATCAACAAGAGTACCCAATTGAATACTTTCTGCTGATTCGTTGTCATTGTAAGTAACAATGTTTTCTCCGTAATGATAGTTGACATCAGGTAAGCCCACGGCTTCCACTCTGTCTGTTTCTGTTCTTGGTTCTATTATATATAACATAATTTTAGTTTAATTAATTTAATTCAGGTACAGGCACTCCAAGAGTATCTGTTGCAAAGTTAATTACTTGCTTAATAAATTCATTAACTTCTTCTTTTTTTCCTTTAGAAAGTGAGAGTGGTGTTTTGATAAATTGACCTTGGAACATAATCTCTTCATAGAAGAACTTGTCCTTAAGATAAGTGACTACCTCTTCTTTGGTGTATACTTCGCCTGTAAGGGCTTCAAATCCTCCCCTGATGATAGGTACTAGGGTGCTGTAGAAATAAGCCAACTGAGGGTTTGTTTTTTTAGAATCTAATCTAGTTATACAAACTTCTACATCCACCGCAGGATCTCCTTTTGTCAATTCTCTAAAGTACGACTGCATCAACTCTCTATCTCCCTTAAGATGAATAGTTCCATCTATGTTAAGGGAGAGAGTAGCTGGCATGTAGATGCGGTTAATCATTGTTTAATTATTAGTCTGCTGCCCAACCAAAGAATACATATTCTCCTTGACGTTCATCACTACTAGGCTTATAGTTTACAAAGGCTACATCTTTCTCACCTTCTTTTAAAACGTTAACTCTAGTAATGTGACTACTAATCTTAGTACGTTCTGTGTAGTCTCTGGCCATCTTAATTGCTCCTGCTTGTAATGAATGACTTCCAATAAGTCTTCCTTCTGCTTGTACTTCGTATCTAGTTTCCCAAACACGTCTACCTACCTGAGGAATTATTTCTACTTGGCTTTTAATCTTGTTGCTGTTTAATTTAGGTTCTACAGTGCAGATACCCCAACAATCTCTTTTGTCCATAATGTCTTGTGCGGAGTCAATAAATTCACTTAGTTTCTTGCCTGACTCTTTAAACTTCTTAGTAACGTCTACAAAACCATTAGTTGTACTAATGGTTCCATTGTACGGATCATTACCGTACTCATCAGTAGCGTCTTCTATTGCATTGTTGTAAGCGTCTTTCATACTAGCCGCTATTTTTCTGTCATAAAATGTAGTTGATCCCATAATTTTAATTTAGTTTAGTTTGTTTTTTAGTTTTAGTTTTAGTTTTATTTACTCCAATAAGGCGATATACAAGGATCTGCTTTAAGTGATACTCTCGTACAAAACTTAGCTCCTGAATCTACCATTGATTTTTCTAATTGTGCAGCAACTTGTTGCACAATCTCCTCAGGGGACTCTACTAGAATCTCGTCATGAATTACGTTAACAATCTTAACTTTAAATAAAAGATCATTAGGTACTAGATACCTTGACCAAAAGTAAACACATGCTAGTTTGGTTATCTCTGCAGATTCTCCTTGTATTCCATAGTTAAGGGACATTCTTTCTATGTCTCCCCTTTTGCTAAAGAATTTAGAAACTTTCTCTTTCATAGCAACTGCTGTAGGAGTGTTTGAATTTTTGATCTTTTTATATCTTTCCCAAAAGTCTTTATCTAGTTCGTTTTTAACTTGTAAAAACTCATCGTAATAATCTACGTAGGATCTCTTGCCTGTAACAGGAGAGATTAATACATAACCATTCTCAATTCCAAACTTCTTAGTTTCGTCAAAGTATGCTTTAAGCCCAGGAAATGCTAGAAAATAGGATTCATAAATTTTATTACCCTGTTCTACGCTTAATCCTAGTTGTTCTGCTATACCTATTCCTGACCCTCCATAATTGATAGCAAAGCCAGCTACCTTAGCAGCTTGTCTTTTCTCTTTGTGTTTCTTTTTAATCTCGTTTAAATCCATTCCATCCAACTCTTCATACATCTTAGAGGCAATAAAAGCGTGCATGTCACCCAAATCTTTATCATAGAACTCAAGTAAGTTATCATCCAAACACTTGTTTACTAGTACAATCTGTTCTTGACCTGTATAGTCACAGCCTACTAGTGAGTTTCCTTCTTCTGCTACAAAACAACTACGTGTCTCTTCATCTGAGGGAATGTTTTGGAAGTTAAAGTTCTTGATTGTTCCTGACTTACCTCCACTAGATAAGCGACCTGTGTTCATCAACTGTTTGAACTGAGTGTGTATTCTACCGCTTATAGGGTTGATTTGCTCAATCCAGTTATAACCATAGGTGCCTATGTCTTTTTGGGCTTCTTTAAAAGAAAGGTAAATCTTGATAATAGGATGTTTGTCTTGAAACTTTACTAAGTGATTTGCTTCTATTGTATGCTTCTTAACTCCTTTGTCAATTATAGTAGTATTTACTCCTATAGCTTCAAAGAACTGCACTACCTGAGAAGGTGAGTTCCAATTAATCTTGACTTTGTTTTGACTAGAGAAAATATCTAGCTGATAGTCAATAAATTTATCCATGTTGTTAAGAAAGATAAACTCATTCAACATTCTAGTAGCCGCATCTGCTTGAGTTTGTACTTTGTGAATCTTGTTAGTCCACTTATCTACGTCTAGCTTCATACCACAGTACTCTATGTAAGCTAAAACTAAAACAAAGCGATTATCTAACTCGATTGATACTTTAGAGCCTGCAGCAAATAGAATTACTTCTTGAGCATCTTTAAGAGCATGTAGGTATTTTACGTCATAAGCAGAATACTTTACAAAACCCTCTGTCAGATTGCCTGTAATATTCTTTCTTTCCTCCTTATCTAATATAACTCCACAATGTAGTTTTACACAAGCAGCTAAGGAACACCTATGACTTTCTATACCTAGTCTTGACGTTTTTTCGCCTAAAAAGGTATCGTATACCTTGGTTGGTACAATTCTCTGATGATATAAGAACTTTAAATCAAACTTTAAGTTATGACCAATGACTCCTTTAGTCTCTAAGAGCTGTTTGTAGTCATTGATATCAATCGTAGTCAAGTCAACTACAAACTGATTGTCATTGTCGCCTAGCTGAAGTGTGTATAACTTACAGGTATATGCATCAAATCCAGAAGTCTCTGTATCTATGGCAACCCATTCTAGGTCTTTAAGGTAATCTAAAGATTCTTGTACTGTGCAGAGAGTTATATCAGGTAGGGAAATGTTTTGTTTTGTTACTAGATAAATCATTTTAATAAGGGTTCCACTATCTTGTTATAATCCTTCAATGCTTGGTGTAACTTCTGATACTTCTGATCTTGGCTATAGTTCCCTTGTTCGATATCTGTAAGGCAGGTTCTATAAACATCATAGATAAGTTTTCTATCGTAGTTACTTAATTTTAATATTTTGTTAGAAAGCTGTAGCATATCTTCCGTAGTATCAGTTCCCCATATCCTGTTTAAAGACTTACCTAAGTTCCACACGTGGTGAGGAGTATATAGATTGCATCTAGGACAAGCAGGCAAAAGATTATTTAGGTGATAGCGAGTAGCAACTTTAGTTCTACCTACAAAGTGAGCACACTGTAGTCCTTTAGGGTCTAGTGTGATTTCACAAGCATGGCATTTGTTAATATGTGCTCCTCTAACTAACCAAGAAGTTATCTGGTCTAGTTTACTTTGACTGATAGTTTCTTTTTCTAATTTACGCTTAATCTCTTTACGAACTTTCTGCTTTTCTTTCTTGTCCTTCATTACACACGTAGCACATAACCTCTTTGTTTTGTTGGCTATGGCTTTTACCTTCCCACAGTCTGAACAAGGCTTTTGGATTTCCTTAGGTTCAGGTATTCCTTTGACTGGAATCTTTTTTGTTGCTGTTCTCTTTAACATAGTATACAAATATAATAAAGAAAAGGGGATCTAATGACCCCCTAATCTTATTTGGCATGCAAGAGACAGTTACAAAGATAACTCAGGTGTGTAGAGGGGGGTGTAGGTTTCAGAAATTAATTCTAAGCCTCTGTTATTAATGTTGTAGGCAGTTCCATGAATTAGAGACTCACGCTTAGCTTCAATACTCTTGTGTCCCATCATATAGTTAGTGAAACGAGTAGTAGCGTTAAACAAAGCGTAAGCTGTGTTTTCGTGTGTCTCATATTCGGTAGTTAAAGCTGTTCTAAAGTCGTTAATACGATTTTTACCCCTAGATGCTTCTCCATCTCCTCCGATAATGTTAATGATAAATTCATCTGTAACTGCTTCAGGAATGTAAATCTTACTAAGTTCTACTAGCTTTTCAATAAACTGTTCTTCTTGAGTAAGAGAGTTTTGCAACTGAGAGATGATTAAGCTTAAACGCTCATGAGAATTCTTAGTATGTCTTACACGTTGAGAATCTCTAAGAGCCATATAAAAAGTATTAGAGCATACTACAGTTACGTTAGTTGTTCCAAAGCCCATAGGAGCACTACCATCATGTGAAGTAAGAGCTGTTAGGAATCGTTTGTTAAAGGATCCTCCAATCTGTACATCTGTTAAAGGAAACTGATAATAGACCTTTTGTCCATTCCCCAGAAACCCACCTCTTTCCCCAGAAATATTAACTCTGGCAGCAGCTTCTAAAAGCATATCAAGAATTTCTTCATTCTGAGTAGGAACATATTTAGATCCTACTACACCAAGACAATTATTGTTGTCTTCACGGAATACTCCATAAGCAGGAGTTAATTCTCCATCAGGACCAAACAAAGGTTTCTTTGTTACAGTCCAATTCGTTCTAGATGATTCTAGCAATTGTTGTTTGTTCATCGTTTATTGGTTTGTTTTTTTAATGTTTTCGATAAAGTCTATTAATTCGTCTAATTCTTTAATTCTTCCTTGGATCTCACAGTACTCATACTCACTGCTTTGCTCCATTTCTTTTATTATTTTAGTTCTATTAGATAGATACTCTACTAATTTTCCTTTTAATTCTAAATGTCCTAAGGACTCGTAATCTTGCCAATTCATTTTCTTTGTTTTATTTTAAGTTTTCTAGCCAGTCTATATCGTCTGGATTACTGGCCATGAGTATTTGGTTAATTCTTTTAAAGTGATCACACTCCCAATCTCCACCTTTGTATACGGCAGAAACAGGATGTGATGCTACTAGTACGTGGTGTACATCATCGTTAATAAGGGGAGCAAATTTTAAAGCGTCCTTTCCCCAGAAACAGAAAATAAGTCCTGCAGTATTCTCGTTTAGTGTTTTGAATACAGCTTCTGTAAACTGTTTCCAAGGCTCTAAATGAGAACCTGACTTACCTTCTTCGATAGTCAAAGCAGCATTTAGCATAAGAACTCCTTGCTTAGCCCATGATTCTATATTCATATCAGTGGGGAAGCTTAGTTCATCAGGATAAATGTCTTCTTTGATTCGTTTGTAGATCATTCTTAAAGACGGAGTCACATAAGTTTTCTTTCTAGGAGAGAAAGCTAATCCGTGAGCAATAGGTTCCCCTACATTCCTACCTGGATAAGGATCCATTCCTAAGATAACAACTCTTACTTTCTGAAAAGGAGTTAAGTTAAAAGCCTTAAAGACTTCATCTTTATAAGGAAAGATAGTTTTAGTCTTTCTCTCATTAGCAATGAATCTTCCTAAGGTATTAAAGTAAGGACTTTCTATTGTGTCTTTTAAGTGATGATACCAATCGTCTGGAATATCAATTAGTTTTTGCATCTTTATTGACTAGCTTACTTCTTTTAAGTTGAGTTCTTCTAACAATAATATTAGGATTAAGAGTAGTGCTCATAAGTCCTGGATACGTTTCTTCCATCATGTTTATGATTTGATTGTATCTTGTTTTGTAACTTTTAATAGAACTAGAAAAGTTTAAATGTTGTTTCATAGAATGTATAATCGTAGAGTGATCTCTTCCTAACAAAATACCTACCTTCTTGTAAGTATAGTTAAAGTGTATTAAAAGTACAGCTGCAAAATGAAACCTTGCTTCTGTTAGCTCACGTTTACGGCTATTTATTGTAAAATCCTTTACAGTCATTGCGTTTATATTACAAACAATATGCATGACTCCCAACTCAAACTCTGAAAACCTATCTAAATTTACTTTAAGTTCGTGTGCTTTCATCATTGCCAACTTGCGTTTTAATCTTAGCTCTTCTGGATTAATGTCATTTATTACTTTACTATAATACTGTTTGTTTTTAGTTTTCTTTAAAACTAATAACATAATATTATATCGTACTAGTGCTTCTACTTCTAACTTGTCAAAAGCAATTTCTAAAGCTTCGTTTATAATATCTTTAATTCTTGGCATATCTTTATTAATTTTTCTCTTCCGTGGTTTTTGTAAATATCACTTATGTCTTTTCCTAAACTCCCGTGGTGGTATAGTATAGGAATGCCATACGTTTCTGAAATCTTCTTTGCTCCTTCTTCTCCTGCTCTATCAGCGTCAAACCATACATACATATTATCAAATCTTGCTTTAAGTAACTCGTAAGCATTCTCTGATATAGGTGTAGTTTCGCTTCTAACAGCAACAGCATTCACTCCAATAGAGTGTAAGGTCATAACATCTTTAGTGCCTTTAGTAATGATTAGAATAGTTCCCTTGTGTGGTAGCTGAGTATAACCCTCTAGCATACCTCCAAAGAAATTAGTTCTAAATTTAACTTTCTTTTCTGCATATGGACGATAGAGTTTAAACTTATCTTTTTCCTTATACCGATAACAGGGGTCAAACGTATTACTAATATACCAGATGTTATCTGCTATCCAAGCTTTGTCTACTTTTCTTACATCATAGAACTTAAGAATCTTTTCTGTTACTCCGAATTGAAGCCAGTACTCTAAGTCTTTCTGTGTAAATTTTGTAACTGTAACTTTGATGGATGCAGGCTTTACCTCTGCTGGCTTAGCACTTTTAAGAGTGGATACTTCCATCTCTAGTCTAAGTCTATCTTCTAAACTAAAGTTCTTAAGTTGGAAATCTGATTCTATTTTATATAGAATGTCTGGATACTCGTAGCTAGTACTCATTTGAGCTATGTCAATTGCATTGTAGTGTACTTTCTCCGTAGCATAATCTACAAAATACAGATTACCTCCTTGACTCCACTTAAAGAAACAGGTAGCATGCTTATCAGATCTGAATGGATTCTTATATTTCTTTCTCAAGTCTATTTTCTCACCGAAGTAAAAAGACATTAGGTTTTCTTGCCCTAGTAAAGCGTATAACGTCTTTACATTAGGTCTTATTTCAATGCTTGAGAGATCCATAAGTGTTGTTTTTAACCCTCCTTCAATAAAAAAGGGGTCACAAAAGTAACCCCTTTTCTAAAAAAGAGAACAGATTACTTTTAATTTTAGAAGATATCGTTGATATCTGTGCTAACAGGACTAGTTGCTACTTCACTAGTATCCCAACTCATCATAGGTTCTGACTCTTTGAAAGGAGTTTCAGTTTCATTTGCGTCAGGAGCATTATTCTCAGTGTATTCTTTGAAAGTAAAACTTCCGTAGAAACTCTTAAAGCCATACTCACCAGTGATTTGTTTAGCTACATAGTCGGTAATTTTACCTTGTACGTTAACAAATACTTTAGTGCATACGTCTTGATATTTTTCGTCTTTAATTCCTAAAAGAACTTTAACACCCATATTGGCTTTATTGAAGTGAGCAAAGAAGTCTACTAACTCATTGCCTTTACCTTTAGCAATAGAAGCCCAGTTGTCAAGAACAAATGGCTTTTCCTTTGGAGAGATGTTACCATAAGCCTTAAGCAAAGAATAAACTGTTTCTTCACCGCCCTTAGCTTCACGTACACTCTTCATATCTAATCTACGAGAAGGGTCAATAGATGCTTGATACTCACTTAAAGTAGCAAGGTTCTCAGCCCACGAAGTCTTAGTGTAGTTGTCAATGAATTGTTTCTTACCTGCTTGAGACATACGAGTGTCATTATTTACCCATAAAGTAAACTTACCCCGCAAATCTGTTTTAAAGTCTGGGTGATTTACATACCAGAAGTCAAGACGCATTCCGTTCTCTGACTCATAGGTAGGTTCTTTAATTTTGTCTTCTTCAATACCTAGGATTTTTGCAAGTTCTTTAGCTGTAGGATTAACACTTACAACTTGAACAGGAGCAAATCCTGTGTACAATTTTTTGCCTGCTCCAGGCTCTCTGGTTTCTAATTGATCGAATTTCATAATCTTGTTTTTTTATTTTTTATTTGTTTTTTCTACTACTGGTACTTCTTCTGCATAATAACTATCTATTGTATCACATACTGTTTGTAGGTCGTTAGGTATAAGAGTTTCTGCAAACATATCCATAGGACTTTTAGCAGGGTAATTCTTAAAACGATTGGTTACAAAGTGATAAGTTGCTTTCTCATCTTTATCTTCACCTACGTGAGTATAAAGGCAGATAGTAAACAATCCTTCTAGTACGATTTGGTTATCTAATGCTTTGCCTATTGTCTTAATTTTCTGACCTACGATATGTCCATCATCTTCAATGTTCTCTGAGTGAGTGATGTAAAATACTTTAAGGTCATTACGAAGCTTACGAGCACTAGTAAGCATATTAGTTACATCTTTTGCAAGGGTAACAAACTTACCAAAACCGATCTCATTGGCTTTCTTCATCATAAGAAAAGACATAGAGTAGATAGCATCATCCATGATGATGTTTTTGATGTGAGGAGCTTTCTCGCTAATCTGTTGTAACAATGCGGTGATTTGATTGATGTCATCTACCTCCATGTAATTTTTAGATTCGAGATTGTAAAGTTTTTCTGCTCCTTTGAAAGGCAATTCTTTCCTTGCTACATTAATAATAAATGTTTCTTTTGGGTCTAGAGTCCTTACAGATGTGGATTTACCAGTACCTGAGGGACCTACGATAGCGATTAGTTTGCTTGACATATAGTTAGTTTATTTTGTTTATTTCGTTTATTTTGTCTCTAGTAGTTTATCTAAATCTTCAGTTATTATTTTCCAACCGTACATAGAAGCAAAGAATCTTGCTCCTGCTTTACAACGCTTTTTATCTTTAGAGGGGAAACTTAAGATTGCTTTTCTTACTTTACTGTTGTCATAAAGTAATTTAGCTAGCCAATCTATAAATTCTTCTTCCTTTTCCATTGTCCAAGTGTGTTCCCAATACCAAGTAGGAGAATTAAAATCTACTTCCTCGTAATTTTCTCCAATCATACTACACATATGAGTGAGTACTTGGACTAATTCTGGACTAAAATCTTCTTTTTTATTCATAGGCTTTTACAATTTTATAATTTTAACAATTTTATAATTTTAAATATTTTTCATAATGATTGCCTACAGGATTATTCATCTCTTCAGGCTTTGGTAACTCGTCAAACTTTCCGTTAGCTCCATTAAAGTAAAGTCCTACGCTTGAATTTTCTAAGCCATAGTAGCGGTCTTTAAGGAATTTAAGAGAGCGGTATTTGTTACCTAATAGAGATACATCATAGCCATTATGAACTGCTATGTTATATCTTGCAGGACTAAATATACCTAGAACTACTTCGTAGTCTTGGTGTACACCTTTGTTAATGTGGAGTTCTTCCATAGAAGGTTCTAGTTTCTCTTCCATTAACTGTCCCTTGTAAGTGTAAGTTTGCTTTTCTGATGCAGGAGTCTGCTGATGGACAATGATATTAGCCATCTTATATCGCTTAGAAAACACGTCTAGCACATAATCCTTAATCATAAAGTCAAAAGTCTGATAAGAACTTAACTTCATCTTTGTGTCAGGAGCTATCTCGTTAGATAAGAGACTAATGTGGTCTAGTACAAAGAATACCCAATGATCTTCAGATCTGTATCTGTAGCCTGTAGTAATTCTTCTACCATCATCTAAGTCTTTGTAGATGTTTTCTCCTATTTCGGGATTATCGAAGTGCGCTTTTACATACTTAGCTATACCTGTAGGATTCCTTATATAATCTACTACATCTACAATGTTTTGTAAATTAGTGATAAAGATTTCTGCAGCTTTTATCTTAGTCATTAACTCAGAACTTACTTTATAGTTTCCTATAGACTTTAATTGCTGTACAGTGACAGTAAGATTGTAATTCTGATGTAAATAAATAGATATAAAAGACATCCAGAAATCTGTAGCACTTTCTTCTAAGGCAAAATAAAATATCTTAGGAGTGATTTCTGTATTTCTTGTTGCTTTATAGATGTTTACGATAGTCATGTATTTTGCAAACTTTGACTTACCTACACCTGATGCAGCAGTAATACAAGTAATAGAACCTTTAGTAAAGCCTCCGTAGTATTGAGCCAATCTAGGAAATGGAGGAGCAATAGAAGTTATTCCTCCTGCATCCTTAATTTCTTTGTTTCTCTCAATCTGAGCTATTATACTTTCAAAGTTCATCCTTATAAGATTTGATGACTATTATAGGCAGGTCCACTACCATTCTTCAACTCTTCACACCACTTAGCTAAGTCGCTTTGTTCCACTCCATCTATCTTCTTAGAGATAAAATAACCACACTCTCTGATAAACTTAATAGATCCTTGTCCTTTCAAGGTATCTATGTAAAGGTCAGTAGCTTTGGCTATCTCGTCTAAGGTATAGTCGTACTCTGTTAAGAATTTAATCAATCGCTTAACTACACTTACCTTGTCAGTAGTCTTTCCTGATACTCCTATGTTCTTAGCACTAAATTTAGCGATAAAGTCTGTTACCCAAGTAACAGGTATTTCAGGTTGTGGTGTTAGATTGTCAATTACTTTAATAGGATCAGAGTGTCTAGCAACTTTAAGTGCAGATATTACCTGACTTATGTCAAGTTCTTCTAGTGCTTTAGGTGTCCAACTAAAAGTAGTTCCATTATTCAGAAGTTTGTCTTCGTAAATCCACTTGTCTATCATTTTCTCTTTGACTGCTAGTTCCCATAGGACTTCGTAGAATGTTTTCTTCATTTTCTGTTGTGGTTAAAATTACGTTTATGCCTTTGAATAATTTCTCTTTATTAAACTTAGGCGGGTCTACAAAGATAAGGGATTCTTCAACTTTTTCCAAGTCTTCCATCCACATTTTTTTCATAAAAAGATAGTCTGGGGTTGATTCCAGACTATCTCCATAATGTTCTATGTCCATAATATTCTTTTGATTCTACTTATTTAATAGATGATTTACGATTAAAGGAAAAGCCTAAGCTAATCCCCTAATCTCTAAGAAATCCTTCTTACCAAGCCATACTTGGTGAAAGTCGTATTCATAGGACTCTACCATGTCTTTTGGTATGTTAAAAATACTCTCACAATCTGAACAGGAACTTTCAAGTAACAAGTCATTCGTGATTTGTATAGCATGTCCTAAACAAATAGGACACATACCTTTATCCATAAGAGATTCATCTACTGTTGTAGAGGATAGGTCTTTTACTTTAAAGTCTACTCCATCTGCACAGTAATAGTGAGAGAGGTGAGTAAGTTCTTTCCTATGTGCAGGTAAAGACATCTCAGGATAAACACTCATAACCCATTCATTGTACATTTCATAGGCTGCAAGGTCATCCATGTCATCTTCAACAGATTTAACGTCTTTAGAGGTCTTCCCATCAGCTTCCCAATAGAAAGGATCTTTTGTTTTATCTTCTATTTTTACAAAGTCTCCCTTAACCTGATCGTAGTAATAATCATCATAGACGTCCCACATGCTAATTTGCTTAGCACCTAAGCCTAGATGAGATTCACTACTATAGGACTTTTTACTAGAATGTTTAGGAATATCAAAAGAAGGAAGAGGAAATTCGAGTGGGAGGTTTCTTTCAGCCAACATTGTAAGCATCTCATAAGCAAAGCTAAAAGCATTAATCATTAGATTAACACTAGCTACCTCACTATCTCCATGCTCGTTAAAGTAACCACAAGATAAGTTGTGAGAAGAAACTTTAAGTCCCCTTCTACGAAGTCCACCTACGTCAGTAGCTGTACCTGAAGCAGGCTTATACCCGTATTTGTCCATCAAAGGTTCAATAAGAGTAAGATGCTCAGGATTCCACACTTGATATCCGTTGGTATACTGGATGAAGTCTGTTGTATAAGATCTACGATCTAGCTGAGTAACTACTAGAGAGTTGTCAAAGAAAGACATATCACAACAGTTAGTACCTACTAGACCTCTTTCCTCACCATAAGGCAAAAATACCTTACATACAGGCATCATCTTAAGCATCTGAATAGCAAAGCATACACCTACAGAGTCATCGAGACCTAAGCCACATTGTTCGCCTCTGAAGTCATCAAAGCCGAAAATCCACTTATCTGTCTTAAAGATACGCATGCCTACATGGTAGTCTTGAGCTGTGTCATAGTGAGCTACTACAGTAGGATAATACTCGGCTTCTCCTTTTGTGCAATAGATATTACCGCCTTTCTCTTCTACTGTTACTCCGTCTATCTGAGAAATAAGACTTATAAGCCAATTCTTTTTAAGTTTCTCCATCTCTGGCTGGTAGGTGGGGCTTTGTTGATACATAATATCAAACAGTAGATCAAAGTCTACAGGGAAATTTCCTTTTAATGTATCATCTAGTTCACCTAGTTCTTTGCTTTTATATTTATAAGTCATTTTTTGTTTTTTTAAATTAAGTGTTCTTCATTATTGTCTTCTACCATCGCTTCTACTTCTATTATTTCTTCTGATTCAGGTTGATTTTCGTTTACAAAAGAAAAATTCGAGTAATTAGTAGTACTAGTAATAGTATTTGTATTTAGTAGATAGGTTCCAATACCTAAATTTCCAATACCAACATTACTACTACTATGGATGTTAATAGTAGAATTAGTAGAATCAGTGGTAATACTACCTAAGGTAAAAGAATTTGCCCTAATCTGAGACAATCTTTCTTTGTTTCTTCTTTCTACTTCTTCGCTATCATAGAGATCTTCTGGCTTATTCTCATCATTTGGATGATAATATACATTGCCATCAGTTAGATAGTCATGTTCATCTAAGATAAAATAACCAAAGCCATTCTCAAATTGCCTAAGTTCAGGATCATCTTGGTGTGCCCATCTATCATCAATTAACCTAATACCTTCATTTGTTAAGATAGAATCATCTTGATAAGTGATAATTGTGTCATCTTCAATGGTATGATACTCTCCAGTTGACTCTGAGTAAATAGCACAATCTTCACATACTCTTAGATCACGATATTGACCTCTCTCAACGTAAATAGTATCATCATAATGTACAGTATTATCACAGCAACTACAGGTATAGTCACTATCCTCCTCTTCACCCTGACAATTATATTGATAGTAATCACCCCCAGTATTTCTAAACTCATAACGAAGACCATCTATACAACGATTGGTAAGTATTTTATTAGCTACGTCATAGTTACATAAACTATCTAAATAAGGGAACTTAGTTATTCCTTCTAAATCTATTTCCATAGAGTAGACTCTTCCTACAGAGAAAAGAGTAGAGTATCCTGCAGCTTCTAATGTGTTCTTGAGTAAGTTTTGTGTTTCGTTTGTTGTATAGTAAATACGGTCAAACATAAACTTACCTTCAATGTTCCACATAATAGAACGAGCAGCAATCTTACTACCTCTTTTAAGCACAGCCATCTTTACTTTGTCTGGAAACTTAGTATAGATGTCAAAGTAGTTTTGACATGATCTGTGACGCATACAAGAGCTTCCTAGAGTACCTGATTGAGCTGCATAGTTCTCAAAATGATAAGCATCTTTGATAGCATCTCCGTCAATAATAGCAAAATCATACAAAGGATTGCTTACAGTGATTAGAGTCGCATAAGCTTCTGCAAAAGCAGTAATGTCTCTATCGCTATAAGTATCTCCAAATAACCTACGAACTATCTTACCTACAGAAGTGTGGTATCTTTGTTTGTAGTTCCATACTTCTTTAACTTTAGTTTCAGTTTTATTAAAACTTACGCCTAATAGATTATATCCTCCAGTATCTTCGTATCCTGATTGATCTACATGAAAAGATGCACTAGATACTAACCTAGAGTTTCTAATCCTTAGAGGCCTTGAATCTTTTTCCAAGAAGGTATTTTTAAATTCAAAGTTAAAAACATGTTCATTCTGTATTCTTTGGCCATTTTCCCAAAGATAAGAAGTTACTGTAAATTCTTTGTTTTCAGGTACAAATCCCTTAATAGGAAAAACATCTCCTCCTAGGTGTCTAGCAGTTAAAACTAGTTTACTATCATAGTGACCATGATCAGGTTCATGACTTACGTAATTTCTTCTGTAGTGAAATACAGCTTCTGTTCCAGGCTTAATAATGTGTTGAATACCCACTTGACCATCTAAGCGATTCTTACGATCTTCATCTAAATAAGAAATTTTAGTATAGTCAGCTTGAGATAACCCTAGATAGTTACAATACTTGTTTAAAGTAGGTACGTGCGTTAAATTTATAATCTGCTGAGCAATTGCTTTTACCTGCTCAGGTACATTAGTACTAATAAGTTTAATTAATCTTTTCTTTAAGTCAGGGTGAATAACAAACTTATCCTGCCTTACTCTTCTTTTACGAAGAGATGCAGCAGATACATGAATAGTTTGCATTTCTTTGTTTGCAGTTTCCATAAACTCCGAGGAGAATGGATCATCAATAATTTGTTGGTTTGGCATATTTTGGTTTTAGTTTAGTTTAGTTTAAATGAAAAAAGCACCCCTAGAGGTGCTTTATGTTTAAGTTTAAGTTTAGTTTAAATGTTTTCTGGTGTTTCTTTGCTGTCGTGTTTGTAACAATGAACGAGTAATAAATTCTTTTCTCCTAGGGCTTTCTTGTGTGCTTTATCTCGTTCTTTTTCCGAGTAAAACTTGTAATCTTCGTTTTTGTGCATTGTCTTAACAATCAGATGAAATTCAATGACTGTACCTTCTTCACTTAGTGTGTACTCCATTCCACAAAGATACTCCATAGATGCATAAACATTGCTACTACTATGGACAAAAGGGAAATGGAGAGAAGAGAGTAGGCGAGGAACTGAGTGCTACTCATACAGTTAGTGTTGTTTATTTTAAATCTAATAAGTCTAAGTTTACACCTCATCGTTAGTGTGTTGTTTAACTTGTTTCCAGTATAACACAGCATTGTTAATAGACTTGTTATTTCCATCAAAGTACTTAGACATATCTTCGTACTCTAGTATAATCTTGTTTATCATAAGATTAGCAATCTTTCTGTACATTGCTCTGTCTACTTGAAATCCTAAACTTTTGATTTCAATCTCTAAGGCAAGGGCTTGAGTTTCTGGTGACATAACTCAAAGTTAAAGCTTTTCTGCTTTTTCGTCAAATCTATATTTCAACTCTTCTTTGAACACTTTCTTATAAAACTCAGAGAGTTGGGTTTGTGTTCTTAGAATAGCTTCTATATGATCTGAATCTAGGTCTTTGATTGGTTTATAGGTTAAAGGTTGTTTATTATCCCTACCTCTAGTACCCCAATGTAAAGCTGACCTTCTTGTAGTGTGAAAGCCATCGTCATAGACGCTTAGCTCTTCGTAAGTGCCTACATGCCTTCTTATATAGTCATTACCTCCATCTACCATAAGAACCTCTTTGGTTATAGCGTCTTTATGGGTTAGGTAGTCATGTCTATTGTAAGAAGTCAAAATAGTACCATCAGGAGTTTTAATCCTGTTTAACAATAATCTCGTTTCTGAAGTCATAAGTTAATATATAAGCTGGTTTAATTGTTGTGATGATGTTTCCATCAGTGTTGACTGTTTCATTCTTGCACTCAAAAGTTTTGAATTTATATCCTGCATTAATAAAAAAGTTTAACGAAGGTAGGTTATCTGCTTTAACTCTTGTAATTATAGTTACAAATTCTTTTGTCTCTTCATAAATAGATTTAGTAACATAATCTATGAGAAAACTTGCATAACCTTGTCTTTGATACTTCTCTGCTACATGAATAAAGTTAATACGATAGCATTCTTTCTTTTTTCTCATTAACATTACAGCTACTATATCATATCCATCTTGGATAGCATGCACGGATAAGTTGGGATCATTAAAGGATTTCTCTGTAAATACAACTTTAAAGTGGTTTGAGATAAACTCAAAGAACTCAGGTCGCTTATCGCAGTAGTAAGATATTTCTGTAAGCATAACGTGTGTCTGGTTTAGTTTTAGCTCTTTTATAGAGTATAGCAAATGCATAACGGCTAATACCTAGTTGTATTCCTGCTTTTTCATGGCTGTAGCCAAAGTCATCTTTTAGAATAAGAGCAGCATATTGTCTAGGAGTATAACCTTGTAAATCTAGTTTTAATTCTGTT